>Ga0129306_1000440_pt1 | contig 65309 bp, 54 predicted proteins | sample P827metagenome_FD_94438 | JGI IMG/M metagenome (GOLD analysis project Ga0129306, IMG submission 94438) | Capybara group fecal microbial communities from Wisconsin, USA - P827 metagenome | ecosystem: Host-associated > Mammals > Digestive system > Large intestine > Fecal | place: USA: Wisconsin... | reverse complement strand
CTTGTTTAGCCGTTGTACTAGTTAAAATCTTGTTACCGGCAGCTACGGTTACATCACCGGTGCCTAAAATATTGGCAGATTGTGCGTGTATATCACGACCGGCCACTACGTTAGTGGTTTGACTGGACAATGTGGTGCCTTCTACTGTTTCGCCTACTGTATCTTGTTTAATCGTTGTTGTAGAGGACGACAACGTACCACTTTCTTTGTATTTTAACCCATAAGCACTACGATTGTTCTCTTTACCAGAGTTTAACAATATGTCTTGACCAGCCACTAGATTAACAGCACCTGCTTCACTATTTACATAAGTAACTTTTGCTGATACATCCTGCTTAGCTTGGATAAATATATCGCCATTACTTTGTATGGTTGTTCCTACATCTCGCAGTTGTCGATTTTTCATATAATTCTGTGCATCATAAATATGTTGTGCAGAATTGTCCGTACGAATAGTATCTAACGTTAGCTGTTTTCCCGCATCTAAGATAGTCGCCCCTGTTTTACCAAGGTTTACAAGTTGAGCGCCACTCGCAGCAAGATTTCCCTTAGCCGATACAATAAGCACACCTTCATCACCACGTACTGCCACACCCGCTACACGATCAATATCTGTGCGATGCGAACCATCTGCATGATAAGTATCATAGGCCGCCGTGCTAATATGGATATCTTTATCACTTTGTAATACGGCTTTTTGATTCGCCATAATATTACCTTGAATTGTCATATCTTCGGTTGTATATAGACCAACTGCATTACCCGTCAGTTGTCCATTAGTCCCTACTGTGAGTGTCGGTGCTTTTACAACAAGTTTATTATTAGCAGCAATAGTCCCATCATTCTGTAGGCTGTCTTTTAAATCCATCACTACATTAGACGCTGAAATAAGGGCACCTGTTGCAGTTAATTTAGCCGGACTATTACTATGTAAATAGACTTTTGGCACTAATACATCAAGGGATTGTTGGTAATTTTTTGCAGATACATCTAAATCCACATATCTGCTATTAAAAATACAATAAGAAACCGACTTGTAACGTTTATACCTCCACAGTAAAGGTATTTTTAAGACATTATAAGTCGGTTTTATTGTTTATTATATTTTTTTACTTATGTTCTTTGCAGTATCGTACTGCTTTGTACAACACTTCTAAGTATTTCATAATCGGTTCAATCCATAGTTTTTCGTCCACGCTATGTCCATTCCCACCAGCAGGACCAAGACCATCAATAGTTGGTACACCAAGGTTTGCTGTAAAGTTACCATCGGAACCACCTGCGCTAGCTTCCCATTCTAGGTTTTCTAAGCCTACTTCTTTGCACATTTCATCGATAGCTTTACACCATTCCAACGTTTTGGCACTTGGGTTCATTGGAGGACGGAAAATCTTGCCATCCACTTTAGCCGTCACGCCTTTAACTGTCATGTGGTTAGGAATATCGTGCATAAGGGCATCAATACGTTCACCATCTGCCATCGTTTTTAGGCGCACATCGACTTCAATGCGCACGTAATCTGGAATGGAGTTTGGTGTCGTACCACCTTTAATGGTACCAATATTTACACTAGAACCTACTTCTGGATTTGCCCATGTCATGATTTCTTGCGCGGTAATAATGAATTGTTCTAAGGCATTTGCACCCTTTTCCGGTGCTACTGCTGCATGGGCAGACTTGCCGAAGAATTCGATAACATATTTTGCCACGCCTTTGCGTTCATTCACAAAGTTACCATTTAGACGTGCAGATTCTAAGATAATGCAATAATCCGCTTTCTTTGCTTCTGCTTCAATATAAGGACGAGAGAAGCGCGAACTAATTTCTTCATCCGGATTAAAGGCTATACAAATGGACATATCATCGAGTTCGCCATTATCCTGCAAGCTTTTACATACATAGTAACCTGCAAGGTCGCCGTCTTTCATATCTGCTACACCAGGACCATAACAGGCTTCTGCATCTTTTGTAAAAGGACGTTCCGCTACGGTACCGCGAGGAAATACGGTGTCCATATGACCAAGCATCAATACATCGTAGCGTTCAGGATTTGGCTTATTAGTAATAACAAGCATAGGGCCTACTTCATCAGAAATATGATGCTGTGTTACATGCCAACCTAAAGCTTCAAATTTACTGCGCAACACAACGGCAACTTGTGCAGTCCCTTCTGGATCACGACTGAAACTTTCAATATTAACGAGTTCTTCCAAATCTTTCAAAAAATCTTCTAGTTTGCAAGTAATCATTCTTGATTCCTCCCCTGTCACCTAATAGAGATGTAGAAAAACGGATGAAACACTTATTAATGCAAGAAAGCAATGCAAATGACAGATGTAATAAACGTAACTAATACGGGTACTGCTGTACGTTTTACCAGTTCTATGCTAGATACATTTGCCATACCTGCTACTGCAATCATAACAGCACTGATGGGAGAAAGCAAGCGACCAAGGCTAGCAGAGTTTTGCATAGCCAAAAGCATTGGTGTTGCTTGTGCACCAAGTTCTTTTGCAAAGCTTGGAACCAATGGAGCAAAAGCAAACATAGAGGCTACCCCAGACCCCATTACAATACTCAACGCAATGATAATTAAAGAAATGCCAATCGTAACCACGTCTGTTGTTAATGCCAACCCTTTAATAGTCGTTACAAAAGAGTTAACTACGCCAAGAGAAGTCAATCCAAAAGCAAAGGTTTCCCCTGCGATAACAAGAGTTACCGTATTGCTAAACTGATCCCCCATCCCCTTAAAGAAGGTTTGAATACTGCTTGCCACTTTTTTAATATCACGAAGGCGGATAAGCTCACATACCATAGCTATAAACATGCTAAGTATCATCGCTGTATTAACGTCCATTTTGATGCCTGGAATTCCGTATTTACTAAAGCCAAGAAGGAATACTAATGGCAATAATGGTAAGAACATATAAATAGCTGGACCCACTACGATTTCTTTATCTACACTCACCTGCACGTCTTCTTCAGAAACTTGGTATCCTTCTTTTTTATCCAAATAACGCTGCCAGAAAAAGTGTGCAATAGAAGCCACAACACCACAAATAATGTAAACGGGTAATTGATAAGAGACAAAATATTCATCAACAGGCATACCTGCCGTTTTAGAAGCCAATAATGTGGTAGCAGAAGCCGGTCCAATATCTAATAAGTGACCAGTTGCCACGGCTGCCGCCGCGCCAAGAGGGCTAACACCAAGTTTTACAAGAATAGGGAAAATCGTAACCATCATTAACATGGCTAGCCCTGATGCACTTGGAATAACAAGAGACATAAACATGTTAATTAAGAAAGTGAAGGACATAACTAGGTATGGGGCTTTCATAGCGCCAAGTGGTTTTACCGCACTATATACAAGGCGAGAGCTTGCACCAATATGGTCCATATACTTTGCAAAGCCTGTACATACCATAATCATAAGACCTAATCCAGCCGCATCTTTACTAGCTAGTACGCTGATATATTTAAACGCATCAAAAAATAAATTTCCTGTTTTTTCTTTTGCTGACACAAATTCTGTGGTATATCCCAACAAGAATGCTGCTAACATCATCAATAAACCGCCTGCTAGCAAAATTGTCTGTGCTTTATATTTCTTAATTACCATATATCCGGTAATGATGATAACTAAGAGAGCTACTAATACATTCATCCTTTTGCTCCTTTTACATAACCTCAAAATATACGTAATATATCTATATCTTATCTTACCTTAAACCTTATGCCTTACCTCTCACACCTTAGGCTTTGCCTTCAGCAGCCAATCGCTTTGCCTCTGCAAAATCGGCTTTAATTTGCTGCAATTTTTCTGGATGTTCTAGCAAATCTTCTACGGTAAGAGCAATTGCTTTAGCACCGTACATAATGGTATCTTCTGCCATCTGTGTTTTACCATTATCTAGCCAAGCTTGGGAGTGACTTGATATACCTCTATCTACGTATTTTACGCGAAGACATGCCCCTGGTACCCGATAGGTTACGCTAGAAAAATCGGTAGAGCCGGTCTTTACACGTGGTGGTGTAATATCTGGTGTTCCAATGGCCTCTGCATGTTTTAATAAAAGTTCATTTAAAAGTGGGGCATTAAATTTATTGTCATAGGCCTTTTCTTCTACAATATCTACCGTAGCACCTACCTGCATAGCAGCTCCACGAGCTACATTATATACACGTTCTAAAACAGCATCTAATATAGGACGAACAGGAGCACGCACATACCACTGAGTGCTTGCAAAATCTGGTACAATGTTAGCCGCTTTACCCCCTTCTTTGATAATGCCGTGCATCTTTACTTCTCCAGGCACATGTTCACGTAGATATTCCATACCGTTAAAGAACAATAACAACGCATCTAGTGCACTAATGCCCTGTTCTGGTGCAATGGCTGCATGAGCAGACTTGCCATGAAAGTTAAAGTTAATAAGGTTCAACGCTAAGGATTTACCATCTACTGTAGTAGAATCACTGCCGTGCATCATGAAGGCGATATCTAAATCATCAAAAATGCCTTCTTTTGCCATTACGAGTTTCCCACTTTTTGTTTCTTCTGCTGGCGTACCATATACGATTAATGTACATGGTTGTGTTAACACGCGCCGTAACCCAATAGCCGCTGCCATAATAGATGGGCTCTGCATATGATGTCCACATGCATGACCTAACCCTTCGAGGGCATCATATTCGCACAATAACCCAATCTTTGGACCGCCTCCATTGACTTCATACACAGCTTTTAATGCCGTTTTCAATCCGCTTACTTCTCGTGCTACTATGAAACCTTCTTTTTCCAAACGATCACAAATTAATTGGTGTGCTTGAAATTCTTCGTTACCCAGTTCTGGGTTATTAAAGAGAAAATCCGCGGTTTTCTTCATTTCTAAGCGCAAGCTTTCAATTTCATCAAGCAACTTTGAACTCATAATAAACACCTCCTCGTTTAACAGCCCTCTATTATTCCTTATTAATATAATAATAATGCGTTTTTCTCATTTTATGAAATATTGTTTTTCTATCATTTTGAAATAGAAATCTTCTATGGCAAAATTATCGTCTAGGTTATAATAAAGGTAATCTATCATAAAGAATGTTTATATTTACTATACGCGCCTATAACATATATCTTGTTGCATTAATGCTATACGAAAGGCCCTTTTTATGGACTATAAAGATTTACAAATTATCAAAGAAATTTGGTCTACCCAAAACATCACTAGAGCAGCCAATAATTTATTTATTACACAGCCAACGTTAACGTATCGTATTCAACGCATCGAAAAAGAACTCGGTATTAAAATTGTAGAACGAAAATCAAAAGGGATTTTATTTACCCCACAGGGTGATTTTCTAGCACACTATGCTATTTCCACCCTCGAAAATTGGAAACAATTGCAAGTCTCTCTACAAGCGATTCGTAACAATACCCCCTCCGTTCTAAACATGGGCGTATCTACTGTAATTGCAAAACTAAAATTAGCACCTATATTAAAATCCTTTCAAGACGCCTATCCACTCGTACAAATCAATTTACACCCAGGCTCAAGTACCCTACAACTGCCACAAATGTTAAAACAGGATACAATCCAAATTGCAATTATCCGCGGAGAGCCTAATTGGAATGGACCACAAATAACGCTATCTGAAGAGCCCTATTGCTTGGTTTCCAATCATCCCCTTCCTCTAGAAGAATTAGTAAATCAAGCTTGGATTCGCTACAAAGCCTCACGCATTACAAAATCGGAAAAGCTACAAGAAGCCTGGTGGTTGGAACATTTTCCTACACCACATAACAATGTCATTCATATGGATTCTATTGAAGCAAGCATTGAAATGGTTCGCTATGGTCTCGGTTGGGCTATCATTCCCCAAATCTATAAAGACCAATTCCAAGACCTCAGCTATACCCCGGTCCTAACCGCACAAAATAAACCATTAATAAGAAAAACCGTCCTCGCCTACCGACCTGAAATCGATACTGACGTGAACGGCCATGCCTTTATAGAACATATATTAAAGTATTATAAACATAAATAGTATGCATACAAAACTCTTATGATGTCGGCAATATCCTTTGCCGTAAGTTAGGCACACATCCCCTAGCAGACAGTAATATTCATAAATAACATACAAAAAAGCGTTCTTATAACGTCGGCAGGGACCCCCACAGCGAAGCGAGGACCACTCCCAAAGACGTTATAAGAACGCTTTTACTCTATCACTTATTTATGATTATCAATTGCTGCTTTCACAAATCCTCTAAACAATGGATGCGGATTTGTTGGACGAGATTTTAGTTCTGGATGGAACTGTACAGCCACGAAGAATGGATGGTTTGAAAGTTCCACACATTCTACTAGGCGGTCATCAGGGGATGTCCCACTAATAATAAGTCCATTTTCGGTAAGAATTTTACGGAATTCATTGTTAAATTCATAACGATGACGGTGCCGTTCGTAAATAAGATCTTCACCATAAGCTTCCCGCACTTTTGTACCTTCTGCAGTTTTACATGGATAAATACCAAGACGAAGGGTCCCACCTTTTTTATCAACATCGACTTGGTCTGGCATCAAGTCGATAACAGCATTTTTAACTTCTGGTTCAAATTCAGTAGAATTAGCCCCTTCAAGGCCAACCACATGACGCGCAAATTCCATGACAGCCGTTTGCATACCAAGGCATAGGCCAAGATATGGAATATTATTTTCACGCGCATACTGAATGGTTTTGATTTTGCCTTCTACACCACGATAACCAAAGCCACCTGGCACAAGAATACCTTGCACACCAGCAAAAATTTCTTTTGGATCTGCCCCTTCTACTTCAAGTTCTTCAGAGTCAATCCAACGAATGTTAACCTTTGTATCGAGTTCGATACCTGCATGACTAAGTGCTTCTGCCACACTTAAATAGGCATCATGAAGGGCTACGTATTTACCAACAAGAGCAATACTGATTTCTTTGGAAGGGTTTAAAATCTTGTCTACCATGGCTTTCCATGCCTTCATATCAGCAGGTTTTGTATCTTCTAACCCTGCTTTACGAAGCACAATACAATCCAAGCCTTCTTCTTGCATCATCAACGGTACTTCATAAATACTATTGCAAGTCATATTTTCAATAACCGCATCTTTATCAATGTCGCAGAATAACGCTAATTTGTCTTTCATATCTTCAGAAAGACGTTTTTCTGTACGACAAACGATGATATCCGGCTGAATACCAATGCCACGAAGTTCTTTAACGCTATGTTGCGTTGGTTTTGTTTTAAGCTCACCTGCTGCAGAGATATAAGGAACTAGCGTAACGTGAACGTAAATAACATCATTACGTCCTACTTCTTTTTTAACCTGACGAATGGCTTCTAAGAAAGGTAAGCTTTCAATATCCCCTACGGTACCACCAATTTCAGTGATAACAAAGTCCGCATTATCTTCTTTACCTACTTTGAATACATTAGATTTAATTTCATTTGTAATATGCGGAATAACCTGAACCGTGCTCCCCAAATAATCACCTTGGCGTTCTTTGTGAATGACATTCCAATATACTTTACCAGCCGTAATATTAGAGCGTTTGCTAAGGTTGATGTCGATAAACCGTTCGTAGTGACCTAAATCCAAATCGGTTTCTGCCCCATCATCGGTTACGAAAACTTCACCATGTTGGTAAGGACTCATTGTACCTGGGTCAATATTGATATAAGGGTCGAATTTCTGAATTGTTACTTTATAGCCACGATTCTTTAACAAGCGCCCTAAAGAAGCTGCTGTAATCCCTTTACCCAAAGAAGATACAACCCCACCTGTTACAAAAATATACTTAGTTGCCATGATGCCTCCCAAAAATTAGTTAAATGAATTACATTTTTTCCGGAGCAGAAATGCCCAAAATAGTTAAGCCATGTTTCAACACATAAGCCACAGCAGTAATTAAACCTAGACGTGCTTGTTGTAAGTCTGCATCGACACCCACGATGCGACCTTGTCTATAGAAGGAATGGAACATTCCTGCCAAATCAAATAAATAACTAGCAATACGATGTGGCGCTTCTGCTTGTGCCGCTTTTACAACTTCTTCTGGATAGGAAGCTAATTTTTTGATCAATTCAAGTTCGCTTTCGGACTGAAGTGTTTCAAAATTCACTCCATCCCAATTTCCATAGGTAATGCCAGCTTCTGTAACTTGGTTATAAATACTATAAATCCGAGCATGTGCATATTGAATATAATACACAGGATTATCGTTACTCTTGGATGCTGCCAAATTAATATCAAAGTCTAATTGGCTATCTAAGGAACGCATCAAGAAGAAGTAGCGCGCCGCATCAGCACCAACTTCATCCATAAGTTCATCAAGAGTAACTGATTCACCTGTACGCTTTGACATTTTTACTAGTTCCCCATCACGGAACAGCGCTACCATTTGGAGTAATAATACTTCGAGCTTATCTGGATTGTAACCAAAAGCTTCCATCGCGGCCTTCACGCGGCATACATAACCATGATGATCAGCACCCCAAATATTAATCATTTTCTTGTATCCACGCTCAAATTTATCGCGGTGATAAGCAATATCTGCCGCTAAATACGTAGGTACACCATTATCACGAATAACAACCCGATCTTTATCATCACCAAAGGCGGTAGATCGCAACCATAAAGCTCCATCCTGTTCATAAATATTGCCATTTTCTACGAGAAGCTTAACACTTTCATCGATAGCACCAGATTTATGCAAGGAACGTTCACTAAACCATTTATCGTAAGTTACATTAAAACGACGCAATGTTCTACGTAGACCATTCAATTTTTCGGTCAATGCAAATTCCTTGAAGAACGGCAAGCGTACAGATTCAGGCACCACTGCAAAAAAATCCCCACGCCAGTTAATAATTTCCTGTGCCGTATCTTTTACATCTTGACCACGATAACCATCTTCTGGAAAAGTATTTGGTAAATCTAAAAGTTCCATATAACGAGCATCAACAGATTTTGCAAGATTATCTATCTGATTGCCCGCATCATTGATATAATACTCAGAATCTACATTATACCCTGCGGCACGAAGCAAGTTAACAAGTGCGCTACCATAAGCAGCCCCACGTCCATGTCCTACATGAAGAGGTCCTGTTGGATTCGCACTCACATACTCTACTTGCACAGTATCATTCTCACGGATTGGCTGATTACCATACTGTGCCCCTTGTGCCAAGATATTTTTTAAAGTCTGATAAATCATTTCAGATTTTAAGAAGAAGTTAATAAAACCAGCACCGGCTACTTCCGCTTTTTCTAGCCAATCATACTGCATTTTAGAAATGAGCACTTCTGCAATAGCACGTGGATTTGAATGTGCTATTTTGGCAGATTTCATCGCAATATTTGAAGAAAAATCACCAAACTCTTTTTGAGGTGGTACTTCCAAAATAACTTCTGGATACTCACCTGCTGGCAAACTACCATCTGCTAATGCAGCTGCTAGCGCATCTTCAATACCTTTTTTAAGGACGTCTTTCATTTCCATTTTATGTATCCTCCTGTAAATCAATATCTAATTGATTATAGAATTGCCAACTTCCACCGACTGAAATATCATAGCCCAAATGCACATGCCCGATGCCATCAGTATTAACATCGATATCAAGTTCATGTGTCTTAACGGACATTTCCAGTTGTCCCATTGGAGTTTCATAAATTGTATCATGCGTATTTCCCAACACATATTGGTGACGCATTTTTACATTCCCGTTGCGAAGCAATATCATGGACTGTGGGTAAAGCTTGATTGTCGTCTTAACCCCTTCCATGCCAGTCACTTCTGTTTCATCATAAACAATGTATTTTACGCCATTTTTTTCGTAATACCGTCCTGGTGAAACGAGTTCAATAACTGTATCTTCTCCCGAATTATCACGTTGTATGCTTTTTACAGCGACTAAAATAGACTTCATATTTTCTTCCTCGAAGTGTCGTATTCAATCGTTAATTATACCATAATCAAAGCTAAAATTATACAAATCCTTCACCATGAGCTTGCCAATATTCTAACTTTTTCTTGCGAGATAAGGTCTTGATATAATGTTCTAATTTTTGTGCTTCTATTTTATCTTCAAAGTATTGTGCCCAGTACAAAGTAACTGGTCGTCTACCTTTTGTATACTTGGCACCGCCAGGAATTTCACCATTATGTGCTTGTAAACGCTTCTCGAGGTCAATAGTCCAGCCCGTGTAAAAGCTACCATCTGCACATTTTATTACATATGTGTATGCCATTATTTACTTGTGCCATTTTCTGCTATATCTTCTAGCGTAATACTTTCAATAACTACATCTTCTTTTGGTTTATCTCCAGCACCCGTTTTCACTTTACCAATTTTTTCAACCACATCCATGCCTTGTACTACTACACCAAAAATAGTGTGTTTATTATCAAGCCACTGCGTAGGTACAAGAGTAATGAAAAACTGAGATCCCCCCGTATGCGGCCCCCTATTTGCCATTGCCAGATAACCGGCTTTATCAAAATGTAAGCTTGGCAAAAATTCGTCCGGAATAGAATACCCTGGGCCGCCAGAACCATCGCCTTTCGGATCCCCACCTTGAATCATAAATTGATCAATAACACGGTGGAATGTTAATCCATTGTAGAAGCCTTTTTGTACTAAACTAGTAAAGTTTTTAACCGTAATTGGCGTTTTAGAGCCATATAGGCGTACTTTGAAGGTCCCCATATTGGTTTTAAAAATAGCATACTGATCTTTAATCGGTGTATTATCAAAATTTGGCATTTTAGTTGCCACTTCTGTTGTATTTTTATTAGTCGTTTTTTCGGTTGCTGCTTGAGAATCTGCTGTACCACAAGCAGTAGTTGCCATTAAACAAGCGCCTAATACGCCTGTGAGTAATATGCGTTTTAATTTCATTTTTCATCCTCATATGCATGATGTTGAATATTTTTGTAATCATGTAAAACAATAAATAACCGCTCAACATAAATTGAGCGGTCGTACAATCAATTATAGCATATTATATTTTATTCTTCAATAAAGCCAAACTTCCTACAAGCATCCAAAATGCCACCTTTATCACAGTCAGTTGTCACGTAGTCCGCCTTTGCTTTCAATTCCGGCTTTGCATTCCCCATTGCAATATTCAAAAAGGCTGGATCAAATAAAGACAAATCATTAATCCCGTCGCCAAAAACAACGGCACTTTCATGAGGCATATTGAACCGTTCTAACATAGCTTTTACCCCTTTAGATTTTGTCATTGGCTCATATAAAATACAATGATTGCCATACCGAATGATATCTTTATTCATCTGAGCAATGCCACGATTTTGTTCTTCTTCTGGTGTCATATATACAAATAATTTATAGAACTTTTCAATATTTTCAAGAGACAATTTAGAATCTACTACGGTTTCATAATTATCCCAGTCCTCAATAAATTGTTGAATATCAGGAAATCTGGTAAAGCGTTTACGCTCATTAGTACAAGTCACTGCCCACCGCACATCGTATTCATCTAAATAGGCCAGATAATCGCGGCACATGCTTATATCTAACCCTTCCATATAAAGCAGTTGATTATCGATGGTTAAACTTTCGCCTCCATCAGCAATAATATTAGTAATACCTGCTTTTCGACCAAAATAATCGCCATCTAATTGCAAACGACCTGTAGCAATAGCAAGTTCATGCCCGGATTCTTTTAACTTATTTAGACAATATAATGTATCTTCTGGAATGACTCCCGTAGGCCAAATTGTTAACGTATTATCTACATCAAAAAAGAAAAAGCGCTTTTTCACAGCTGCCTCCTAATCCAGTCCTGACATAAGTTGAAAACGGTACTTTTGTGTAACTTCAGGGTATTTTTCATGGTCAACTTCACTAGCAAACATGGTCAATGGACGCACATACATTCTTAAGTCACCATATAACTGTTTATATACAACAAGCTTTTCCTCTGTCTCAGAATGTGTCGCAATATCAATCACGATATAATATTTTCCTTTAAAATGCCGGTATAACCCACCTGGTTTAATTACTTGTGCTAACGTTTTCATAAATATCTCCTTATATATTTCTATTGTACAAAAAGTTTTCACTTTTTCAAACATCTTTATATAAGGTATAAGGTTTTGATAATTGTTATTAGTGTTAATTTATATTCTTTACATTTTTTAATACAAGCCAAGAAAAGCGCTAGCTATATATCAATTCTGCATTTAAGGTTAACAAAAAGATAGTTTAATTGTATAATGCTATGTGGAAGGCGAGCTGAAATTATTTATTATATACATACCCGCCTCCAGAAACCTTTATTTTATTCTTTTTATTTTATTTCCAAGGAGGCTTTATTATGGAAATGAATGGTATCTATCTGGTTATCATCTCCGTATTAGTCCTACTTATCGCCTACCGTTTGTACGGTGCGTTTATTGCGGCTAAGGTGCTAACCCTCAATCAGTACAAGGCAACTCCCGCCATGGTTCATGACGACGGTAAAGACTATGTTCCTACTAATAAGTGGGTAACATTCGGTCACCATTTCGCAGCTATTGCCGGTGCAGGTCCTCTTGTTGGTCCTGTTATCGCAGCACAATTTGGTTACTTACCTGGTATGTTATGGATCCTACTTGGCTCTGTATTTGCTGGTGCAGTTCATGACTGCGTTATCTTATTTGCTTCTGTGCGTAAGGATGGCCGCTCTATTGCAGATATTGCAAAAGAAGAAATCAGCGGAACTGCTGGTTTCTGCGCTATGCTTGCAACTCTATTCCTTCTAATCATCACATTAGCTGGTATGGCTGTTGTAGTAGCAAATGCATTGCATAACTCCCCTTGGGGCTTCTTTACAGTAGCTATGACAATTCCTATCGCTATTTTCGTAGGTATTTATCTTCGCTACCTTCGTCCTGGTAAAATTCAAGAAGGTTCTATCATCGGTGTGGCACTTATCTTAGCAGCTGTATTCTATGGTCCAGTAGTGGCAGAATCCAGTATTGCACCTTGGTTTACTTATGATCGTGAAGCTATTGAAATCATGCTTGCTATTTATGGCTTCTTTGCAGCTGCACTTCCAGTATGGTTACTATTAGCTCCTCGTGACTATTTATCCACATACTTAAAACTTGGTACTATTGTAGCGCTTGCACTTGGTATCATCATTGTAATGCCAGTTATCCAAATGCCAGCTGTTACACAGTTCGTTTGGGGTGGCGGTCCTGTTATTACCGGTTCTGTATTCCCATTCATCTTCATCACTATTGCATGTGGTGCATTATCCGGTTTCCATACAGTAATTGCAACTGGTACGACTCCAAAAATGATTACTAACGAAAAAGAAATTCTTCCTATCGGTTATGGTGCGATGTTAACAGAAGCTTTCATTGCTATGATGGCTTTAATCGCTGCTACTTCCTTGCATCCAGATGATTACTTTGCAATCAACTCTTCGGCAAAATCCTTTGCAGCATTAGGTATTCAACCACATGAATTACCTCAACTTTCCGCATTAATCGGCGAAGATTTGATGCACCGTCCTGGTGGTGCCGTATCCCTAGCAGTTGGTATGGCTCACATTTTCTCTAAATTACCAAACATGTCTCACTTATTAGGCTATTGGTATCATTTCTGTATCATGTTCGAAGCCTTATTCATCATGACTCTTATCGATGCAGGTACTCGTGTAGGTCGTTACTTACTTCAAGAATTGCTTGCTAGAGTATATGCACCACTTCGTGATCCTAACTGGCTTCCTGGTGTATACGGTTGTGCCGCATTAATCTGCTTAACTTGGGGCTATCTTGTACTTCAAGGTAACATTGGCATCATCTGGCCTCTATTTGGTGTATCTAACCAGTTATTAGGTACTATGACATTGGCCGTAAGTACAACGGTTATTATCCGCCTAGGTCACAAACGCTACGCTTGGGTAACAGCAATTCCTTGCTTCTTTATTGCCTTGGTAGCGATATCCGCTGACTACATGAACGTATTCCATACCTACATTCCAGCAGGTAAATGGCTACTTGTTGGTGTAAGTGCTATTATGTTCGTATTAGTGCTAGTAGTTCTAGTTGAAGCTATTCGCTCTTGGGTTCGTTATGCTAATATTGAACAAGATTATCGTACCGTTGCCGAAGTAGAAGCTGACACATTAAAAGAACTAGAAGCCGCTAAACAGTAATTCCTTCTATTTTTTAGAAAAGTTAATAAGTAAAAATAAAACCAAGGACGTATAACAATTGAGTCATGCTCAATTAGTTATACGTCCTTTATTTTACTCTTTTGGCTAATTTAGTTTTTTCAATTTTATGCGTCTCTCTTATTTAGAAAAATAATACATATTCTCATTAAAGTTTTATATTCGTACACCTCATATAAAAATAACCGTCGGTAATCAATATCTTATTTTATATAGAATGTTTTTTTAGCCTATTGATAAAAATTGCTAGAAATTCAGCATAAATTTTGTTATTGTGAACATAGAAAAATTGTTTTGAATATCTCTGTAAGTATGACTTAATTTTAATGCAACATATGCAAGAAAAGGAGCGATATAATGGCTACAAAAAAAGTTGCAAAATCCCCTGTGGAAGAAATTAACGAATTAGTTGCAAGATCTCAAAAAGCGTTATCTGTTCTTGAAAATATGACACAAGAACAAATTGATCACATTGTACATCGCATGGCTATTGCAGGACTTGACCAACATATGGCATTAGCAAAAATGGCGGTGGAAGAAACAAAACGTGGCATTTACGAAGACAAAGCATTAAAAAATATGTTTGCTACGGAATCTATTTGGCACAACATCCGTCACAATAAAACTTGTGGTATTATCCGCGAAGATGAAGTCGACGAGATGATTCAAATTGCTGCCCCTGTAGGTGTCGTTTGTGCTGTAACACCAGTTACAAACCCTACCTCTACAACCCTTTTCAAAGCTTTAATCTGCTTAAAGACGCGCAATCCAGTCATCTTTTCATTCCATCCAAGTGCACAGCAATGTTCGGCCGCAGCAGCAAAGGTTGTTTATGATGCCGCTGTGGAAGCCGGTGCGCCCAAAGACTGTATTCTTTGGATTGAAGATACGACACTGGAAAAATCTGGTCTATTAATGAACCACCCAGACGTAGCAGTTGTTCTTGCTACGGGCGGTGCTAGCATGGTTAAAGCCGCCTATTCCACGGGTAAGCCTGCCCTCGGCGTAGGCCCTGGTAACGTGCCTGCTTACATCGAAAAAACTGCAGACATCAAAGAATCTGTCAACGACATTATCATGTCTAAAACCTTTGACAACGGTATGATTTGTGCTTCTGAACAAGGTGTTATTGTCGATGCTGACATTTATGAAGCAGTAAAAGCAGAATTTCAATCTCACGATGTATTCTTTGTAAAACCAGAAGACTTTGCGGCACTTGAAAAGGCCGTATTTAATGATGATAAACATGGTGTTCGTCCAGAAATCCCTGGTCAATCTGCTGAAAATATTGCTAAACGAGCAGGTATAAAAGTACCGGCTGGTACCAAAATTCTAATGACAGAGCTTCCTGATGTGGGCGAAAAATATCCCCTTTCACAGGAAAAGCTATCACCTGTACTAGCTATGTTTAAGAGCAAAGATACAAAACAAGGGTTCGATTTGTGTCGCAAAATGTTAGAATTCGGCGGCTTAGGCCATTCTGCTGCCATTCATACGAAAAACGAAGAGCTTATCACCGCTTTTGGCGATGCTATGAAAGCCTGTCGTATCCTCGTTAATTCGCCTTCCTCACAAGGTGGTATTGGCGATATGTACAACAATAATATTCCTTCCTTGACGCTCGGTTGTGGGTCCTACGGTAAAAACTCTGTTTCTAAAAACGTAACAACTGTAGACCTTATCACTACAAAAACAATCGCGAAAAGGAGAAATAATATGCAATGGATTAAATTACCACCTAAAATCTATTTTGAAACAGACTCTATTCGCTACCTTCGGGAAATGCCTAGCGTTAACCGCGTATTTATCGTGGCCGATACCGGTATGGTTAATCTTGGATTTGTAGATCGTGTAGTAGAAGAATTAAAACGCCGTGCTAACAAAGTCGAATACGCGGTATTCTCCGATGTGGAACCAGATCCATCTACAAATACAGTTTACAAAGGCGTAAAAAAGATGCAAGACTTTGCACCCGACACGGTTATCGCTATCGGAGGCGGTTCTGTAATGGACGCCGCAAAAGTTATTTGGCTCTTTGCAGAACATCCAGAAACAGACTTCTTTGGAGCTAAACAAAAATATCTCGACATTCGCAAACGTACATATCGCATTAAAGAAATTCGTAACTCTAAACTCGTTTGTATTCCAACTACATCTGGTACAGGTTCTGAAGTAACGCCTTTCGCCGTTATTACCGATAGCGAAAGTCAGGTTAAATATCCACTAGCGGACTATGCATTAACACCTAGTGTAGCCATCATTGATCCTAAGTTTGTTTATAAGATTCCAAAACAGCTAATCTCTGATACCGGCTTAGACGTACTAAGCCATGCTATCGAATCCTATGTATCGGTAATGGCCAGCGATTTCACAAAAGGTCTCAGTTTACAAGCTATCAAGTTAATCTTTAAATACTTGCCATCTTCTTATGAACAGGGCGACAAAGAATCACGCGAAAAAGTACATAATGCGGCCTCTATTGCAGGTATGGCTTTTGCCAATGCCTTGCTTGGAATCAATCACTCCATTGCCCACAAAATGGGCGGTGTATGGCATCTACCTCATGGTCGTTGCATCGCTATCGCCATGCCACATGTTATCCGCTATAATGCATTAGAACCTAGCAAACGTGCGATGTGGGCCAAATACACACACTTCCACGCAGACGAAGACTATGCTGAAATTGCATTAGCATTGGGATTAAAAGGCAATACTACCGCTGAACTCGTTGAAGCATTAGTACAAGCTATCTTCAAATTAGCCGAAACAGTAGGCGTTGACCTTACCCTAAAAGGGAATGGCATCACCCGCGAATCATTTGAAGAACACGCGGATAAACTAGCAGAATTGGCTTTCGAAGATCAATGTACCTCTACCAATCCAAAAGAGCCTTTAATCTCTGAAATTCGTGACATTTTAGAGAAATGCTACGAAAACAAATAAACTATAAAGCAACACTATGGCTTTATAAGTTAACTAAGACTACCTAATCTCCTTATAAACACAAAAAGGAAGGCTGGTCCCATGTCGTTTCAAACGCCGAGGAAATTCCTCGAACTGGGAATCAGCCTTCCTTTTTTATTATTTAATACATACCAAGTAATGATAAGTCTATAGCTAGTTCATTACCTATTAGTAAGAACTCTTATAGTCATCTACTGGTGGTTTGTAATCACCAAAGTATTTTTTAAAATCTAAGCCAAGGTTTTCACAGATTTCTAACACTTCTACCATGGTTTTATCAATGATAGGAATACCATTCTTTAAGCAATTTGCTTCTGCAGAAATTTCTTTTTCCCCATGCGTATAAATGCGATCTTGATCTTCTGCTTTTGGTGTTTCACGCAATTCTTGTAAAAATTTAGAAAGATGTGCTTTGATATCTTCCGGATTGCCAAAATATTCTGGATTAATCGCCATAAATCCGTGGCAAGTACCTGCATGTTTGCCTGTATTAACAAAGTTGGACGTTGTACCCATAGAAAGTATAGAGGAGAAGATTTCACAAATCATACCATACCCATAACCTTTATGAGAACCAAGTTTTTCTGTGTTGCCACCTAATGGCATAATGCCACCGCCCGTTTTGGCAACAATATTTTCAAGTACATAACCAGGATTTGTACTTTCACGCCCCACTTTATCTAAAGCCCAACCGTGTGGCACTTCTTTGCCAAGTTTGTTGTACATTTCGAGTTTACCGCGCGTTACTACTGTCGTGGAAGCATCAAACAAGAAATTGTATGGTTCTGCCGGCATAGCTACCGCAATCGGATTAGAGCCTAACATAGCTTTACTACCAAAAGTTGGCACCATAATAGCTTCACTATTGGTACTACTAAATCCAATTAAGCCTTCATGACAAGCCATCATAGCATAATAACCAGCAATTCCATAGTGATTAGAATTGCGAGCAGAAACAATACCAACGCCAGATTTCTTTGCTTTTTCAATGGCTAATTGCATAGCTTTATAACCAACGAGCTGTCCCATCGCGTTATGTCCATCTACAACAGCGGTAACAGGAGTATCAAACACAACTTCTGGCTTGGCATCAATAACGATAGAACCCGTTTGAATACCACGGAAATAGCGATACATACGCTGCATACCGTGACTTTCAATGCCATACAAGTCGGATAAAAGCAATACATCTTGAATTATATCAGCATCCTCTTTGCTAAAGCCGAATTTTTCAAACGCATCTAAGCAAAATTGATGCAATACATCATAAGAAAAGTTTACATATGCCATAAGTAACCTCCTTGATAATTATGTATAAAATAAAAACTATCTTAAGTATAACAAAATAAAGCAAGAATACAAATTGATTACAACTTTTTGTATGTTAAATCAAATTGAAAGGGTATATACTTAAGTTAATGAATCAGACGGTTACGTAATTTGATCGCGAATATTAAAATTAAGTGCGACACATGTTAAATAAGAAAACTCATAGCGTTTTCGAGTAAAATGTTAATAACCACAAAAACTTTTTACCGAGGTAACGTTATGAGCTATCAACATCTTAACATAAATCAAAGAAATAAAATAGAAGCCTATGTATCAATTGGCTATTCTGCACGCCGCATTGCTCAGCTAATCCAGGTTCATCATTCGACTGTGAGCCGTGAAATCAAACGCTGCAAAGGTCGCTATAGTGCGACTAAAGCAAATCAACACTACCAAGATAGAAGTTCTCTTAAAGGAAGAAAATACAAATTCACAGAGTGTCTTGGGGTAAGTATTTGCAAGTGCCTCGCTTCTAAGTGGTCGCCAGAGCAAATTGTTGGACGCTTATTAAAAGGCCGCGTATCTGTAGGGACAATTTACAATTGGCTCTACACGAATAAAATCTCATTCTCCGTAGATAGGCTCAGACATAAAGGTAAACGACGTCGTCCTATTGAACTTCGTGGTACTTTTAAAGGTGGAAAGACAATAGCTGATCGACCTAAGTCTGTAGAAAATAGAAGCGATTTTGGACACTGGGAACTCGACACTGTCGTTTCCGGCCGAGGCAAAAGTAAAGGCTGTGTGGCAACTTTTGTTGAACGCATGACAAGATTTTATGTTGCTATCAAAAAGCCAATACGCTCTGCTGAATGCATGTTTACTGCTATTCGGTAGCTTATACAAGCTATGCCTGCTACCACGTTTAAAACTTTCACATCTGATCGTGGCAAAGAATTTGCTTGTTTCAGAGAAGTTGAAGACCTAGGAATTGACTTTTACTTTGCAGCTCCGTATTCATCTTGGCAACGAGGTTGCAACGAAAATGCTAACGGTCTCTTAAGAGAGTATTTTCCTAAAGGAACTGACTTTGCCTTAGTGAGTAATGAAAACTTGTATGCTAGCCTTGATGAGCTGAATAGCAGGCCACGAAAAGTCCTTGGATTTGCTACACCCTATGAGGCCTTTCAGGCTGAACTCGAAAAAGCTATGTAAGTGTCGCACTAATTATTGACATTCGCCTGATTAAAAACGATATCTCTGTAGGCCTTATGCCATCCACGTCTTTACAACACGTACTACAGTTTTCCCCGTATGTATCGCATAGACTTCAATCTTTGCAATAGCTTCTTCTAAAAATACTTCCTGAGGCGTTTGGTAATGTAATAATTTACGAGGTAAGTTATTACACCACCATACAGTTCGTTTTAGGAGATCTTCAGAGACAGTTCTAACAGGAATACCTTTAGGTATAAAATGTCTTAACAAACCATTGTGTCTTTCATTAGAAACCCGTTCTCAAGCTGAATAGGGGGGGGCAAAAAATATTTCTAAGTTCTTACTTTCTAAAGTTGAGATTTCAGCAAATTCTCTTCCGTTATCAGCGGTAATTGTTTTACACAAATTACTCAACTCAGTATGTTTAAAAAATATATTAAGCTAAGTGCCTAAGGTTTCTTTTACATTCTCAGATTTAGCAGAAGAACAACGCAAAGCAACATATAACCTGCTTTTACGCTCTAGTAATGACACAATCACTTCATCGCTTTTATTCTTAATTCCACGAACGGTATCGAGTTCCCCGTGACCAAATTCATTTCTAGAATTTATGCTTTCATCACTCAAATCTATGAACTTACCTAATTCACGTTTATGTTTTCTGGAATAGGCTCTTCTTCTTAATCTGCGTAATATTAGCGATAAATCTATAGCTTTAAAGGCTAAGATATTTTGATGAAGATTGTTATATAAAGTTTTAGCACAAGCCATTTCATTACGTACAAACAAGCACTTACGCTTAGCAAAACCAACCACCGCTGCAACAATAGACCACTGCTTCTTTTGAACTTTACTTCCTACCCAAGATAAGAATGCCTCAATGACACCTGGTTTTAAGCTGTTAATAGCGTCTCTGTGTGATTGCTCATAACTAGAGCCTAGCCACTGTCGGCTAAATATATTAGGTAAGCTTTATTCTATTTTATCTGTATAACAATACCTTTTAATTATGTATATATTGTTGTTCTAGAGCAGCCTAATTCATTAGCAATAGAAGATATAGAGCACCTTAACGCTATAGGCTTTTTTAAATAAAAACGTTCTTCTAAATTTAAGTGTTTGTTAGTACGTATGGATTTTAAACGCTACAGATATTTCAGCATTTTGTCGCCAATCATTTTAACTGGGGCCTGATGGATATTATAGAGATAGGTCTTTGCCTCTTTTTCACTGCACTGGGGATTGGTAATACATTCAATCATAAACGCGGTGACTCCGTGTAGCAAATACTTAAGATAGAGCTTTATTTCATAAGGACCATCTTCCTCAATTAATTCAGGCGCCATCCGCATATTACTTTTGTAAACAAGCTCAAAAAGCTTTTGGTGAGCCATAGCTGCATCCATAGATACCATCGCTTTAATAATATCTCCCACTTCCTTAAAGTTTTGAAAAATATTTTCCACATAAGCAGCAATAACCTTATCATCCATCTCAGAAGGATGGTACACAATAGGAGTAAAAGCCATTTCCATATGTGCAAAAACCATATCTAATACTTCTTCATATAGATTTTCTTTATAGGCATAATGATTGTAAAAAGTGTTACGACTACATCGTGCTTCAGTACAAATATCCTGAACTGTAATATCCTTAATATTTTTAACTTTCATTAGCATAATCAGAGCATTATGCAGATTTTCTTTTGTTTTAACTACACGCAAATCCATTTTTGCTTTCCCTTGATCAGACATTAACTCCTTCTTTCTAGCAAAATCGCCCTATATTTCCCCAATAATATCAATGTGTTTTATGACATAAACTCTATAAATGTACTTTATCTAACAACCTGTTAATTATTGTAAATTGACGGGCTCTTTATCATTTTGTATGCTAATTATAGTACATCTGTTAGATATTTAAAATATGTTAATTTAAAATTAGGTAAAATAAATAACACCTTCTTACCTAACCTTAAAAGGAGCCTTTATGATACTCAGTAACCAAGAAATTCTAAATATTTTTAACTTTCGCTATGCGTGTAAAAAATTTAAGACAGAAGCTAAAATTCCAGATATTGATTTCAAAACAATTTTAGAAGCTGCCCGTCTATCACCTACTTCTTGTGGCCTAGAACTTTTTAAAATTCTTGTCATCCAAGATAATGATCTTCGACAAAAGATGTTACCTTTTACACCTGGCGGGCAAAAAACATTACTCGATGCCAGCCATTTTATTGTGCTCTTGTACAATAAAATGCCGGCAATTAAGCCAACTTCAACCTATATCAAACATATGCTGACAGAAATACATGGTATGCCTGAAGCCGTATATAAAGAATATATTAAAGGTTTTGAGTATTTTGCCCTTCACGATCTAAAATTCCTAGAAACAGAACAAAAGGCCTTGGACTGGTCCGCAAAACAAACCTACATCGTCTTAGCTAATATGTTAATGGCTGCTGCTATTCGAGGCATTGATTCTGCCCCTATTGAAGGCTTTAACTTAGATGCGATAACAAATTTACTGGGGGAAGACGAAAAACTCTTTGATGCCAATCAATATGGCATTTCCGTTATGGCCGCTTTTGGCTACCGTGATGAAGAGCCGCGTCGTGCTAAGACGCGCCGCCCTCTAGAAGATATTATTTTATGGAAATAACTAAGGAGCAAACTGTATGCATCAAATTTTTGAAAATTCAAAACTAGGTAAAATAGAGTTAAAAAATCGTTTAATTCGTTCCGGTACCTGGGAAGGCTTAGCTAAGCCTGATGGAAATTTTGATTTATCCATGCTACCTATTTATGAAGAACTTGCGCAGGGCGGCATCGGTTTAATCATAACTGGTTCCACCTCAGTCATGAGCCAGGACACGGCTACAGGCACAGTACTGAAACTTTCAAAAGACCTTCATATCGATAGTCAAGAGAAGCTGGTGAGTGCCATTCATGCCCATAATGTTCCTATCGTCATTCAACTTGCTCTCTGGACCTATAATGAAGTTAATTCGCAGGGCAAACCTAAAGCAAAAGATTTAAACAACCTCAGTCTAGAACAGCTATCCGGCATCCGCGCTGCCTTTGTCGCCGCTGCCCTGCGAGCTCAAAAAGCAGGCTTTGATGGAATCCAAATTCACGCCGCCCATGGTTCTTTCCTTTCTCGTATGTCCAGTCCTTTATTTAATCAACGCACCGATGACTATGGTGGTTCCATCCTCAACCGTACGCGCTTAATGGTTGAAATTTTAGACTGCATTAAAGCTGCCGCTCCTGATTTAACCGTTCTTCTCAAAATCAATGCATCTGATGATCAAGAAGGGGGTATTGAGATTGAGGATGTCAAAGAACTCTGCACCCTTTTTCAAGCTCATGGCGGTGATGGTATTGAAATCAGCGCCAATAATACAGCTTTACCTGCTATCAAGGCACATAAGAATGAAGCCTATCTCCTTCCTTATGCAACTCAAATCCGCCAAGCTGTTTCTATTCCTCTAATCGTCGTTGGCGGTTTCCGCGCCCTCGACACCATCAAGGAAGCGCTGACAAATGGACCTGCCGACTATATTTCGTTAGCTCGCCCTTTAATCCGGGAGCCAGATTTACCTTTAAAATTTAAAGCAGATAAGAATTATGTCGCTAAGTGCGTGTCTTGTAACCAATGCTTTGGTACCTTCGCTCATCGCTGTATCTTTAATAAGAGGTCTTAATTATGAAAATATATGCTATCAACGGCAGCCCTAGAAAAAATAAAAATACTGCCACCCTATTAGAACATGCTTTAGCAGGTGCCAAAGAAGCCTATCTCACTGCAGGTCACAGTGAGATAGAAACAAAGCTGATTCATCTCTATGACTATACCTTTACAGGCTGCAAATCTTGCTTTGCCTGTAAACGCCTAGGTCTTCCCACTTATGGTACCTGCGCTCCTAGTGACCAAATCCATGATCTTCTTCGTGAGATAACAGACCAGGCCGATGTCCTTATCTTCGGTTCCCCTATCTATTGGGATCATGTTTCTGCCCAACTCTTAGCCTTTCTGGAACGTTTACTCTTCCCTCTCGTCCGTTATGCCGTACCTGATATGTATTTATTTAAGCGTCCTATCTCCATTGGCTCTATTTACACAATGAATGCTAACATGGAATGGTTTCAGAAGAAAAACTATCAAGCAGTAGTGGATAATTTCAGTGATCCTTTACGGTCCGTTTTCTCCACAGATCCTCATAACCTCGTGGTCATGGATACAAAACAATTTGATGATTATAGCAAATACGATGCCTCTATCTTTAATCCACTTTATAAAGAACAACAATATCAAAAGCAATTCCCTCTGGATTGTAAAAATGCTTTCACTATGGGTCGCGATTTAGTGAGAGAATTTATAGATAAAAGCAAATTATAAAATGGATCATCTATACCAAGATAGAGAGTATCGCTGATATGACAATATACGTGGAAATGAGGTTATATGATATCCTCTTTATGTTTAAGGAGCTATGTCGTTATAGTCCCTTCTTTAACTACCAAGTTATAAGACCAAGAGCCATAGCTGTTAGTAACCAAATAATAGATACCCCAATGGCAGGAAGCAACGCAAATTTCTGTAAATCAGCAAATTCAATTTTGTTTAGACCAACTAGTAAATAGGTGGAAGGAACTAATGGACTAAGTAGATGAGCGCCTTGACCAATAAGAGCTGCAATCCCCATTTGAGCTGCTGGCACACCATAGGTCGCTGCTGCATGATTTAATATTGGTAATACCCCAAAATAGTACGCATCATTAGTTAAGAAAAATACACCTGGTAAACTTAAGAATGCAGATAACACGCCTAGATGAGGCCCCATTGTTTCTGGAATCCACGTCAAAATAGTTGCTGACATGGCATCAATCATTTTAGTACCAGTCATAACACCTGTTAAGATACCTGCACCAAAAATCATCCCTACTACCGGCACTGCATTCGAGCCTACAGAAGAAATACGTTCATTTTGAACTTTCATGTTTGGATAGTTAACCATTAATGCAATGCCAGTACCAATCATAAATAAAATAGAGGATGGCATCACTTCTTTAATTAATAACACCATAATAACTACAGTCAAAATAAAGTTAAACATTACAAGTTTCGGACGTAAAATTTCTGGATTATCTCCCATACCTTCGATAGAGTCTACTTCAGCATCGGCTTCTGTCCAGTCAACATGTCCAAGGCGTTTACGTTCTTGTTTTCCCCAATAATATGCCATAAACCAAACATATATAGTACCTAAAATCATACCTGGAATCATAGGAGTAAACACTTCTGCTAATTCTAGATTCAATGATGCAAGAACACGGGCAGTAGGTCCACCCCAAGGAATAATATTCATTACAGAGTTCTGCAATAATACGATAGCTGGTAAAATAACTGGACGAATATTCACTTTACGGAAAGCTAAAAATAATGCAGAAGAACAAATTAAATACGTTGTAGAACCATCGCCATCAAAAGAAATACATGTAGATAATAATGCTGCCCCAAGACAAAGTTTTACTGGATCCCCTTTAACCCATTGTAAAATTTTCTTAATCATTGGATTAAACATGCCTGCTTCTAATAATAGTGAAAAATAAATGATTGCAAAGAAAAGCATAATACCCGTAGATGCTACTTTTTTAACACCTTCCATGGACATCTTACCAATGGCTTCAATAGGAAAACCTAATCCTAATGCAAATACAATTGGTACTAACATAAGCGCTATCATAGGTGAAAGTTTTTTTGTCATGATTAATGTCATAAACGCTATAATCATGAGAAATCCAGCTATTGACAACATATAATAACCTCCTTACATATAGCTGTCGGAACAATAACATACTTATTATATTCAAACAGTATAAAATTAAATAATACCAAAAGGTAATAACCTTATAAAATCCACTTTTTCGCAATCCGACCTACGGTTTTCCCCGCATGTATTGCATAGGTTTCAACGTTTGCAATGGCTTCTTCTAAGCCCATCGGTTCATTTATAACATCAATAATTAAAGATATGCCCGTTTCATACACAGGATCTGCATCAAGTGCAACGCTCCCCACCACAGCAATAACAGGGATATTTCGTTCTTTAGCTAACATAGCAATACCAACTGGAGCCTTACCAAACGCTGTTTGATGATCCATGCGACCTTCACCGGTAATAACTAAACCAGCACCTTCTATATAATCAGACATATGAATAACATCAAGAACCGCATCAATACCTTTTTGCATCTTTGCTGGAGTAAATATAAGCAACCCTGCACCTAGTCCACCAGCGGCTCCAGCCCCCGGTACATTCGCTACATCTTTGCCCAGTTGTTCTTTCATAATCTTCGCATAATGAGCTAGGTAATTGTCCAACTGGACTTTCATCGCTTCATCAGCACCTTTCTGACCGCCGTAAACATGAGAGGCCCCATAAGGTCCACAAAGTGGATTTTCTACATCAGAAAGTATCGTAATATTTACCTGTGCTAAACGCTTATCTAAATCTGTTATATCTACACGTACAATCTTATTTAAAGATGCCGCTTCAGCTGGTAATTCATTGTTTTCAGCATCATAAAATTTAGCGCCTAATGCCATTACCATACCAAGACCACCATCATTCGTGGCACTGCCACCAATACCGATATATATATCAGTAGCACCATGGTTTAAAGCATCTAATAGCAACTGTCCTGTTCCATAGGTAGAAGCCTTTAACGGATTGCGTTCTTCTTTAGATACCAACGTAATACCTGAAGCTTTTGACATTTCAAGCACCGCAGTGCCATCTGGCAGTAGTCCATAGTGTGCTGTTATAGAGCGCCCTAAAGGGTCCTGTACTTGTACTTCTTTATATGTCCCTTTTCGCGCTGTTACAATCGCTTCTACAGTACCTTCTCCACCATCCGCAATAGGAATCTTCACGCACTCCACATCAGGCAAAATTTCTTTAATACCAGTTTCAATATAAGATTCAATTTCCAAGCTAGATGCACTACCTTTGAAAGAATCAACAGCTAGTATGATTTTTTTCTGCATATATACCTCGCATGCCATAATTTATAAGTATAACTACCATTCAGTTATTACAAACAACACTCGTGCCCTATCAAACATCCAATTAGAATAAAGCGCCCAAAAGTTGCCAATACAGATATAGATCCCCTTAAGATATCCGCCGCCTTCTTAACAGTTCACCTTCATTATATCAAATAATTGTCCTCTTCCAAATTAGTAGCTATAGCAACAGACATATTCATCAATTTTGCGTATAATAAGAATATAAATTATTGTATATAAAAGGTAATAGCGGCATAGCAAAATTTGTCACTAGCAACAAACATAAGAAAACCATAGGAGGTATACCATGAACAAAGTATTAAAAAACATCAATCCACAAGAAGTCGTAGCATTAAAAGAATTAGTCACATACCAAGATGGCCAAGTAGCTAGCAAAACGCTAATCCAAAATGATGGGGTAGGTCTTACCTTATTCGCCTTTGATAAAGGTGAAGGCATCAGCACACACGAATCTAAAGGCGACGCTATCGTTATGGCGCTAGAAGGTACTGGTCGCATCACTATTGACGGTATCGACTACGAATTACATGCTGGTGAAAGCATCATGATGCCTGCAGACCACCCTCATGCCGTATATGGTATAGAACAATTTAAAATGCTATTAATTGTAACTTTCCCAGAAATGGCAACTGCAGAAACAGCTTGTGCAACAAAAGAACAAGTAAAACAAGAATTACTTGGTTCTCATGAAGAACCTTCCCAAATTGATGGGATGAGTCACGAATCCGAACAAGCATTAAAAGAAATGGTCGGCGATTCTAGAACAATGATAAAAGAAGGTCGCTTCTAATTTTGGGATAAAAAATAAGATATTCAAGCCCCTTTCATTTTATAAGAAGACTAGGAATTCCTTTTGTAGTGTAGTGACCCCTTAAAGTTAGACTTTAGGTCTAACTTTAAGGGGCCGGTACAAGGGAATTCCTAGTCTTTTTCGTTTATCTTTTATTCACCCTACATCTGTATTTTACTTCTCATAAATTTAATACCAAATATGTTTGGTAAAGTGAATATAGCAATTATCACCTTCATTTGGGCCAGCATCGCGACGACTGCGTTGGATACGAATTTCTTGCGACCCTACTTGCACACGATAGTCGATAATTTCGCCCAAGAAAGATTTACGAAGTACCGTTCCTGGAATTGCATACGGATCGTCCATAGTCGTAAAATCAATTTCTGACGGGCGTGTAGCTAACGATATATCTGTACTACTGCATTTTTCTTCGGGGATAAGAAGATTTGTTGGTAATGCAATGTCAGAACCAGCTACGAAAGCACGTCCATCCTCTTGGTTAACTTCGAGAAAATTAGACAATCCAATAAAACTAAATACAAATTTATTTGCTGGATTATTATATACATTAAACGGCGTATCAATTTGTTGTACAACACCTTGTTTCATAACCAGAATACGGTCAGATAGGGCCATCGCTTCCGATTGGTCATGCGTTACATAAATAATAGAAAATCCATATTTACGTTGTAAATCCTTGATTTCAAATCGCATTTCCTCTCGCAAATGAGGATCCAAACTAGATAGTGGTTCATCTAATAGCATAACATCTGGATTAATAGCTAACGCACGTGCTAAGGCAATACGCTGTTTTCCACCGCCAGATAAATTGTTAGGACTATTTTTCGCCTCTTTCAATAAGTTTGTCGCCTTTAAGGCATCGGTCGTGCGCTCATCAATTTCTTTTTCAGATAATTTACGAATACGTAATGGAAATGCAATATTTTCATATACATTTAGATGAGGCCAAACAGCGAACGCTTGGAAAACCATACCAAAATTTCGATATTCAGGCGCTACATATAAGTTTTTCTTTGGTGAAGATAGTAAGCGGTCCCCTACATGGACTTCTCCATCACTCAAATCTTCAAAACCTGCAATCATACGAAGCGTTGTCGTTTTACCGCAACCAGAAGGTCCTAGCATAGAAAAACATTCACCTTTACCGATTTCAAGGTTCAATTTATCCACGGCAGTAACATTGCCAAACCGTTTCGTTACATCAATTAAACGAATATATGACATGTTACTCACCTACCTTTTTAGTAATGCGGTCAATAAAAATTTGACCTAGAATGATAATAATAAGTGCTATACCTGCCAATGCGGCAGAAACTACCGTATCGCCATCTTCATTTAATGTATAAATCGCAACCCCAATCGTACGCGTTGTTGGTGCATATAGCATAATAGATACGGTTAATTCGCGCAATGATGGCAAAAATATTAAGAAGAACGCGGCAAACATACCTGGGCGGACAAGAGGAATAACAATATCCTTCAAGGATTGCCACATCGTCGCACCACAGGCACGTGAGGCTTCTACTAAAGAATCATGTACCTGTTCCAAAGCTGCTGAATTTGCTTTCAGCGAGAATGCCATATAACGAGCAATGTAAGCCACTAAAATAATCCATACCGTGTTGTATAGATTGATGCCAAATTTACCACTCCACGCCAAAATAACACCGAGAGCAATAACAGAACCGGGCACGGAGAATGGCAACATACCAAGGAATTCTAAAATGCCTTTACCACGCACTTTCATCTTCACGAGTACGTAAGAAATCATTACACCTACAAACATCGTGATAATAGCCGCACTTAAACCTAAAAGCACACTATTTTTAATAGCATCTTTGGTAACTTGATAATCAAATAGGATGAATTTATAGTTATCCAACGATAAGTTTTCTGGTGTAAAGGCCAGGCCATATGTTTTCAAACCACCTACTAAGAAAATAACCGCCGTTGGTAAGAAAATAGTAAAAGCGATATATAATACACCAAAAATCAAGAGTGGATAGCGTAAACCACGAAGTTTCAACTCCATTGGTCTAAAACTTTTACCGCCAATAATTTGGTAATTCCCACGCCCCAAAATTTTTCGTTGTAGCCAAATAATACACGCTGCACTCACAATCAATACTGATGCCATAACAGTTCCCGTGCGAATAGAATCAAAGCTCCCTCCCGACTGGTGAATATTATGATAAATCAAGGTTGGAATGTTAAAAATACCATTCTCAATACCTAATACTGCAACGGTACCAAAGTGTGCCATGGAATATAACATAACGAGCAAAGCTCCAGAGAGAATGCTAGGTAATACAAGAGGAATCGTAATCTTCCTTGTAATCGTTAAAAGTCCCGCCCCAGAAATACGAGCAGATTCTTCTAAAGTAGGATCCATGCGTTCTAAAGCGCCACAAACTTGAATAAAAACAAATGGGAATAAATACATAATTTCAACAAGCATAATCCCATGATAACTGTAAATATTAAAAATAGGGCCCGTAAAGCCTAAATGGTCAATAAAGAACTGATTAATGAAGCCCGCATTCGGTGAAAGCAACATTTTCCAAGCTAACGCTCCTATAAAAGAAGGGAGCATGAAAGGAATGAGAAACATGGCTTTCATGAACTTTTTATATGGCAAATCTGTACGTGTAACAAGCCATGCAAAAAAGGTCCCTACTATAGTGCTCCCAGCCATTGTACCGGTAGCGATAATCAAAGAGTTTAATAAAGCTTGGTACGTTTCCTTATGTTTTAATACGTTAATGGTATCTGTAATATTAAATTCCCCATTAACCCAAAAAGCGTTAAAAATAATCAATAAAATCGGAACCGCTACGACAATGACTAGAATAGCGATGGATAGAAATAAAATAACTTCTGCTACACCAAAACTACTTGTAGATTTATTCATTATTTCACCACCTTTTCTATGTCTTCTTCTTTAAACCAATGCAAATCTAAAAAGGCTACTTTGCAAGTTTCGCCTTCTTTGAAAATAAGATTTTCCTGAACAGCTTGTTGTGTTTCTACCATCGTTTTCAGACTGGTACCATCAATATCGATCTGATAATACATGGTAGGACCAAGAAAACTGGCACGATTAATTATCCCTGTTAATCCCTCTCCAGTTCTAGAGATTTTCACATCCGACGGTCTAAATCCAGCTACCCACTTTACTGACGAATCTTCTGGTAACGTTGTCCAAGGAATAACTTGATTGCCTATGCCGACTTTGTATTGATTGTCTATATAGTTTACTGCCATATAGTTAGCTGTCCCCATGAAATTAAACACAAATGGATCTTCTGGATGCTCAAAAATATCTAATGGAGAGCCGGTTTGTACTATATTCCCTTCTTCATCCATAACCGCTACACGGTCAGCCAACGCTAACGCAATTTCTTGGTCATGCGTAACATATAAAACCGTAACGCCTAATTTTTGCTGTAATTCTTTGATTTCAAAGCGCATTTCTTCGCGCAAATTGGCATCTAAATTACTTAACGGTTCATCTAATAGCAATACAGAGGGCTTTGCTACAAGAGCACGTGCCAAGGCAACACGCTGCTGTTGCCCCCCTGAAAGTTCAGAAGGTTTACGTTTATCTAAACCTTCCATTCCTACAAGTGCTAGCATTTCCATTACACGCGTATTGATTTCTGCTTTATTCACTTTCGCTAACTTTAAAGGATAAGCTACATTTTCAAATACTGTCATATGTGGCCATACTGCATAATCTTGAAAAACAACGCCCATACCACGTTTATCTGGGGGAACGGTATCTCGGCCACCACCCATTGCTACCACTTCATCATTCAAGGTAATCGTGCCGCTATCGGGATCTTCAAATCCAGCAATAAGGCGCAGTAAAACTGTTTTACCACAGCCAGAAGGCCCTAACAAAGTAAAACATTCTCCTTTTTTGATAGTAAGCGATAGGTTATTTAATACTTGGTGCGTATTGTAACGTTTACTAACACCTTCTATTTTAATAATATCCATACCTTACTCCATATATTTGCTTTATAAATCAAGTATATAAATTAAAAGGCGACGAATAGCCACGTCGCCTTTTAACTAAATCCAAGAGTACGACCTCAGTTATAAGACTTGTCTAGCTTATAGGCATTTCAAAACAAATCTTTATCTATTTTTTCATGATACTATCAAACTTCTTAATAGTTTCTTCTTTGCTACTAATAATTTCTGGATAGTCAATTTTGATAGAACGATCCATAACTTCCTGTGGTTTTGGTAAACCAAATTTTTCAGGTATCGTTACATCTCCACGTACAGGAACCGTACCATTATTAGCAATAATTTCTTGGGCTTCTTTACTTAATAAATAATCAATAAACTTTTTCGCTAATTCTTTATTCTGACTGCTTTTGAAAATAGCTGCAGGACTTGGAGCCATAATAAGTTCAGGTGGATATACAAGTTTTAGATGAGCACCTTTTTTAATTTTATCATTTGTAATGTAGTCAACAGCAAGACTAGCATTTAATTCTCCAGAAGCCGTATCATCGACAACTTGTCCAGAACCTTTGCCAATACGAGCTCCATTAGCTGCTAATTTTTCAATATATTCCCAACCAAATTGTTTTACAAGTAAGGCTATACTCATATAGGAGGTACCAGATAAGGATGGATCTGCCACACCAAATTTACCTTGGTATTCTGGTTTTAGAAGATCTGACCACTGTGCTGGTGCACCCACTTTATCCGTGTTATACGCAACACCTAATGTGCCTAAACGAATCGCTGTAAAATAACCATCATAATCTTTAAATGGATTGATAACTTCTTTAACTACAGGACTTTCATATTTTTCTAGCATATCTTCTTTTTTCATATTGTAGAAGTCAGGTACTTCAGAAGTCCAGATAATATCAGCTAAAATTTTACCACTCTGTTTTTCTGCTGCAATTTTAGCCATCAGTTTACCAGCACCTGCAGATTGATAGTCCACTTCAACACCAGGATTAGCTTTTTTAAACCCTTCTACAATACCACTAATCAAGGATTCTTTCATCGATGTGTAAATAATAATCTTTTTGCCAGAATTACCAGCTTCGGCTTTCTTATCACCATCGCTCCCGCACCCAGCTACAAGAATGGCACAGGCCATAATCATAGCTAGAAAAAGTACTAATTTCTTTTTCATGCAAATACCTCCTAAAACCACTAAACAGCTTAAACGAAACGCCTATTTGATTTAATAATACCATTAAATTTTAATAAATAAAATATTATTGCATATTTAGAATATTAAGTATAATTATCACTCATATGATGAATAATTCGTATAAACGTAAAAAGGGACTATAACAAATAGCCCCTTTTTACTCATTTAAATCAAAAATGCACAATAGATTCGTTCAATACCTTACTATTTATCCAACTTCATAGGATCTACAGCATTCATCTGTTCAATCATGTCATTATACGTATCAATTAAACGTTTCATATCAGTATCGTTGCCAGATGTATACTCACGGGTTTGACCAATGAATCTATTTACACGCTCTTTAAATGATTTTACTTCATTTATAACCTGTTCATCCCCTTTGGGATTTAAGAATTCATTTAACTGTTGCAATTCTTGTACTTTAGCATTGATAGCATCCGCATCAATTTTCTCGGCTTCTAATAATTTAGTAATTTCACCACTTACCAAATACATACTTCTAAGCGTGGCTTCTTGTACATGTCCTGCATCTTTAGCCGCTTTTATTTTAGCCACAACAATTTCATACGTTGCTTTTTGTGTAGCATTATCCAACTTATTATAAGCTACTTCAAATTTTGCATATAATTCTAAATATTGTTTTACTAATATAGCGCCTTGTGCATTATTATCAGTAGTAAACTGTTTGGAATCGTAATATTCCTTCATCTTCTCTGTTAACGGAACCATTTCATCCAATATACTCAATACTTCTTTGGCTGATTTATTTACATCTTTAAAGGAGGTTTCACCTGCTTCTACAGCCTGTTTCAATCCTTTTTGTAAAACAAAATATTCTGGTAAAGATATATGATCAATAAGATTTCCAGCCTTCATATCTGCTAAATTAGGATCTATCGCATAACTAAACGTAAGAGTTCTATCATTAAACCAATTAACGACTTCTACATATTCGTTAAGTATATTTACTTGTTTTTCAGATACACCTTGTGTACTCTTTACTAGATCGCTAGAGCATCCGACAAAAAAGATAGAGCTTCCCAACGTCACCATTAATACGACTGCTATTACTGATTTTTTCATATCTTTGCTCCTCGCTATGTCTTCACAATATCTCAAAATCGCCATGTATTATTTACAATAAAAGACCAATATAGAAATCTATATCAGCCTTTTACAATCCATTAAAACTTTTATTTAGTTAAGGAAGAAATTAACACACTAAAACGGCTTTCCATAAGGCGGATTAACATACTGCCTACAATGCCTGGAATAGATTGGCCAATTAATAAGTTAACAACAAGTACCGTATAAGGAATATCTAGCAAATAAGATAACCATGCCGACACACATACAGCTGGAATAACGATAATCGGGATAGCGATTGACCATATAGGCATATGTTGACGGTGCATGTAAACGATAGTTGCCGTTGTTAATACACCAACGCCAAAACCGCCTACCATATCTAGAATGCCAAGTCCTCCGAATAAAAAGTTGGAAATTAAGTTTGCAATTCCCATGGGAATACAGAGGAACGGAAAACTATAAGCGAGTGCGTACAATGATGTGGCAATACGAATTTGATAGGCACCAAAGGATACCCCTTGCGTCAAATATAATATAACAATATAAAGAGATACAATCATAGCAGAAATTGTTAATTTACGTGTTGAAGTCATATGCACTCACCTCCTTTAAAATAAAAAAGGCACAGGAAATACCTGTGCCCATAGCTCACTTATGATTTCCGTAGTTTTGTTTAGAGACAGGATGGTCGCAAACTGTCTATTTAATTGCTCGTTTATTATATCACATTTATTTTATTGTATCAAATTAAATAACTTAAATCACCAGTATTCAGACAAGAAAATCACCAGTATTCAGACAAGAAAAGCACCGCAAACATACATTTGCGGTGCTTAATAGGTTATAGCGCTTCTAATTCGTTGATAGCATCAATAATCATTTCTCTCGTAATCACATACGGAGAAGTTTCTGTATCTGGAACAGCCAAGGCTTTATCTAAAACGATATCAAGATCATCTTTAGTCAATTCTAAATCAGCCAACTTTGTAGGCAGTTTAATAGCTTTATAGGCGTCTAACCATTTTGCACGAGCTTCCAATTGTTTGTCTACAGTCAGTAGTAATAGCACCCCGTAGGAAACCATTTCACCATGAAGATGATTTTTTTCTAAATGTTCATGCATAACAAGACCATATGCAAATGCATGTGCCAAGTTACTATTGTAGGCTTGTACTAAAAAGTTGGACACTAATCCAGTTGTAAAAATAACCGCCATGCAAACTTGGTCAAACGCGTGGTTACGAGTCTTTGCAGTAGCAGCTTCCATGGCCCCTTTACAATGTTCAAGAATAGGATCTGCACACATTACAGACATCGCCACACCTAACTGTACTTCAAAGGTCAATTCGCGGCCGCGAGCAGAGAATGCTGGTTCATAATGTTTTGCAATAGTATCACCCATACCTGCCCAAACAAATGGCACTGGTGCTTCCACTAAAATTCTAGCATTAATAAAACAATGTTTTGCCGGTGTACGCATTTCATCAAATGCGCTTACAAAGGCATGTTCTTCCGTATATACAGCGGCCACTTTAGATGTTGCTGCACAAGTACTCGCTACGGTTGGGAACGTATAATAAGCTTTATCCCCAAGATCATAACTTACTAATTTCACTGTATCAATCGCTTTACCACCACCAACAGCAAATAGTACATCCGCTTCTTTTACTGCAGCCAATTCTGCAATACGCTTCCCATTATCAAAAAAGCATTCCGTACCATACACAATAGTGTCAGTAACAATAATTCCGGCTTTTTCAAGAATTGGCAACAACACGGGTGTTACTTTTGAAAGTGCTGTTTTACCGCCAATAATACATACCTTTTTGACCCCTTCCCCAAGAACGGTAGGCACACTATCATAGGCTTCATCTCCACCAAAAGTATAACTCGGCAAGTATGCCGTATTACGTTCATATTTACTATTTTCCATAATTAATCTCCTCTACATTTCTCAAAATCCACACTTGTAAAACAACTGTCTTTTATTAAAGTACACGATTTAAAAACAAAAAGCAAGTTGCTATACGAAAATTTAAGCATAGCAACTTGCCTTAATTAGGCATTGGTGGAATTTCTAAAAATAGCCTTCCACAAAATCCCTATAATAAACCCTATAACAGCAAACCATACCCAACTCATACCGCTAACATGCATAGGTACATGTGTCGTTAAGAAGGTACTGATACCGCCAAGATTAATGTTAGCGGCTTCTAAACCACTAATTAAGCTAATAATAAATGTACAACCAACTGTCCACGCATATACACATTGACGTCCATTAAAAGCACCGTCTGCGAAAGTCAAGAATATCAATACAATTGCCAAAGGATATAAGAAAATTAATATAGGAATCGCTGCTACAATAATCGTTTCAAGGCCAAATAATCCTACAATACCAGAAACGATAGAAAATAATGCCACATAAGCTAAATAACTTAATCCACCAATAGCATCACTAAAGAAAGCTGCACAAGCAGTAATCAAACCTACACTTGTACTTAAGCAAGCGAGTAATACAATAACGGCAAGAATAATAGCTCCAAAGTAGCCAAATAAAAATTCTGCACTGCCTGTAAGTACGGGTGCCCCCGTTTTTAATATTCCTAATTGTTCTACACTAGAAGCACCTAAATGACCAATAAGTAAATATACCGCTCCAAGCAAGACTACCGCAACAGCACCTGCATTTAATGTAGCTGACATAATCTCTGAACGATTTGCCGCACCTGCCATTTTAACAAAATCAACTACAAGAACGCCAAAAGTCAATCCTGCTAGTACGTCCATAGTATTATAACCATCGAGGAATCCTTGTATAATTGCAACGCTAGGATCTCCGTATTCTGGCATGGCCATTTGATAAGCCCCCATAGGAGTAATAAAAGATTTTGCGATTAGAAGTAATATCGTAAGCAGTAATGCTGGTGTTAAAACTTTTCCAATACGACCAACTAACTTATTGGGATGTGATGAGAGCCACCAAGATATAGCAATAAATATAACCATAAAAATAGTCAACTCTGTAGATGTGCCACCACTCGCCAAGAAAGGACGAACTGCAATTTCATAAGATACTGTGCCAGTTCTTGGAATAGCAAAAGCAGGGCCAATGGTTATATATAATAAGATAGCAAATAGAAGTCCATATAGAGGATGTACGCGGCTAGCTAATTCCTTCACATCTTTAGATCCAGAATAACCTAAAGCAACGACACTCAATAGCGGCATTCCTATCCCTGTGATGAGAAATCCAATCATCGCCCACCATACATTGACGCCCGCGTTCTGCCCCATAGATGCAGGGAATATTAAGTTACCGGCACCAAAAAAAAGTGCAAATAGCATTAAGCCAATTGCTACATATGCGCGACCTTCTAAATTCTTATTTTTTACCATTCAAAACGCTCCTTTCTTTTCCAATCACTAGTCTGCAACATAAAATAAAGTAGCTATAAATTCTATAGAAGTCAATTATATCGTATTTTACAAAATTTAGATATTAAAATTTCATTAATAAAAATTAACCATTTCATCTATTGCCTAAAGTCGACTAAAATAGTATAATTTTTAAAGCATGATGTATGTGGCGACTTTCCCATATACAATATATTGATTTTTTCTTTAACATGAGGTTTGTTATAAATGAGTATAATGATTCAAAAACGAGATGGTCATTACGAGCCACTATCGGTCGAGAAAACTAAAAAAATGATTGCTTTTGCTTGCTTAGGATTAGATAGTTGTGATCCTATCGAACTTGAAATGGACTCTAAATTGCAGTTCGTTGATGGTATGAGCACAAAAGCTATTCAGCGTACCCTAGTCCAAACCGCAATTGAAAAAGTTATTCAAAAAGTAGATGATGGTTTCGGCAACCAAGTAAATCGCATGAACCAAGACTGGCAGTACGTGGCTGCTCGTCTTTATTTATTTGATTTATATAAAGAAGCTGCTATTACTCGCAAATACAAAGCATTTGGTTACGGTAACTTTCCTAACTTAGTAAAAGAATTAGTCAGATTAAATCGTTATGCAGACTTTTTCCTAACTGCCTATACCCCAGATGAACTCCAAGAACTTGGCGACTATATTAAACCAAAACGCGACTATCTTTTCAATTATGAAGGTCTTAAATTATTAGCAGACCGTTACCTTGTAAAAGGCTTTGATAAAGAAATTTACGAATTACCTCAGGAACGCTTCATGGCAATTGCTATGCACTTGGCGCTTCCAGAAGGCGATAAAAAAGTAGAATTTGCAAAACACTTCTATGATTTGATGAGTACGCTTAAAATGACAACCGCTACACCAACATTAGCTAATGCTGGTACACCATTCCATCAATTAAGTTCCTGCTTCATTTCAGGTGTAGATGATAACTTGTGGTCTATCTATGATGTAAACAGCAAATTCTCCCGTGTATCGAAACATGGTGGAGCCCTTGGCATTTACCTCGGCAAAGTGCGTGCCCTTAATAGCGATATCCGCGGTTATAAAAACTCTTCTGGCGGCGTTATTCCTTGGACACGTTTATACAATGATACCGCTGTTGCCGTTGACCAATTAGGCAAACGAAAAGGCGGCGCAACTGTAACGCTAGATGCTTGGCACAAAGATTTCTACGACTTTGTAGAGCTACGTACCAATAATGGCGACGACCGTCGTAAAGCCCATGATATTTTCCCTTCTATTTCCATTCCAAATATCTTCATGGAACGCTTAATAGCCCGTGAAAACTTCAGTCTCTTTGATCCACACGAAGTACTTAGCAAAATGGGCTATGCTTTAGAAGATTACTATGATACAAAAGATACTAAAGAATTTTCCAAACGCTATATAGAATGTGAAAACAATCCAGCCCTTAGCCGCATTGAAGTAAGCGCCCTTGATATGATGAAAAAAATCATGCGCTCTGCCGTTGAAACAGGAACGCCTTTCATTTTCTTCCGCGATACAGTAAATGAAGCAAATCCTAACAAACATGCCGGCATGATTTATGCGTCTAACCTTTGCCATGAAATCGCACAAAACCTTGGCTTTACTAATTTACAAGAAGAAGTAATTAATGAAGACGGCTCTATCTCTGTTAAATCTACAACAGGCGACATGGTGACTTGTAATCTTAACTCTATCAACCTAGGAAAAATTGAAGATGAAGAACTCGAAACCAATATCGCCCTTCAAATTCGCATGTTAGATAACGTTATTACTATCAATCAGTTCCCTGTACCAGAAGCAGAAGTAACGAGTCAAAAATACCGTGCTATCGGACTTGGTACAAGTGGTTACCACCACTATCTTGTACGCCACAATTTGATGTGGGAAACAGAAGAACATATTCAAAAAGCAGATGAACTATTTGAAAACATCAATTATTACGCAATTAAAGCCTCTATGGAACTAGCAAAAGAAAAAGGTGCCTATCCAGCTTTCAAAGGTTCTGAGTGGGAAACTGGCGAATACTTTGAACGGCGCGGCTATACATCTGAACGTTGGCAAAAATTACGTGCAGATGTTGCCAAATATGGCATGCGTAATGGCTACTTAATTGCTATTGCACCTACCGGTTCTACATCTAATATTGCTAACACAACTGCAGGTATCGATCCGGTATTCAAAAAATTCTTCGTAGAAGAAAAGAAGGGCAGTTTCACACCTAAAACGGCCCCTGATCTTGATGATAAGACATTCTGGTTATACAAAGAAGCACATACGATTGACCAACAGTGGTCTATCCGTGCTTGTGGCGTACGCCAACGTCATATTGATCAGGCACAGAGCTTCAACTTGTATATCACACCTCAGATGAAAGCAAAAGAAATTTTAAATTTATACATAGAAGCTTATAAACAAGGAATTAAAACGATTTATTATGTAAGAAACCAATCTCTTGAAACAGATGAATGTACTAGCTGCTCTAGCTAAGGAATATTCTGGCAAGCTTTATTGTTCTTACAAGTAACAGAAAATAAAGACGCTCTAGGTTCCTATCAGCACACAATGCAGTAGCAAGTTGCTTTTGGTAAAGCCTAGAGCGTTTTATAATGGAAGCAATATGTTTGTTTTCACTAAATCATTTCTTAATACTAGATCGTTTCTTAATACTAAATGCATTTCTTAATTTAGAAAAATGCGCTTTTCTAAATCAGCTACATGTAAGCCATCGGCAGGAAATACATCCCATTTCCCATCGCGTTCAACCGCCAAGGTTGGGAACGTTTGTACACCAAATCCCATAGCTTTCTTGTAATCGGCTTGTGGTAAATTAGAATCCTTCAACGCCGCTTCTATGTCAGCTTTAGAAATTTTATCAACAAGGCCTAAACTTTCAATAACGGGAAGATAGCTGTCAGCTAATGCTAAATCTACCCCTTCTACAAAGAAGCGATGCTGTATAGCGGTGAAAAATTTAAATACTTCATGATTTTTAGCGTATTGTTTAACCAACTGTAGCACACAGCCTGGATGGGTAGAGTCCATAATACGTGTACCTTCTTGCATAACTCTGATTTTCCCAGAAAAATCAGTTCCAGGATATACGGTAGCAATTTTTTCATAAATAGGAAGTAAGCGTTCCTTATAAGTAGACGCAGGATGGAGATCAGGAGGCACCATAAGTCCCCCAGTAAGAACTTCAATTTCTATTTCAGGATGTTTTTCTAAAAAAACGGCTAATTCTGGGTCAAACCCATGACACCATCCACAATATACATCCCCTATATACACTATTTTTGTCATACTAATGGTCTCCTTTGTATAAGTAAAAATAATAGTCATAACATGCATTTTAAGCTATAATATATCTATACATATAGATATATTAATACCTATATGTTAAGCATAACATATCTATTTTTCAAGTCAATGTACAGATTAGAACTCTATCATCTGTATAGTTCGTATAGTTATTTTATATCGTATCGATTTTACATAGTATACGACTCATATGAGTCGTTTTTTAGAGAAAGGCTGTCTCATGGATAAGAAACTCATATTCAACGAACACGGTGACCGTGGTACGCAAGCAATTATCGGCGGTAACACTACAAATTTACGTGAATGGAATCGCATTAAATATGACTGGGCGAACGACATGTATCGCACTATGTTAAACAATTTCTGGATTCCTGAAGAAATTTCCTTAAATGAAGATGTTAAACAATTTCCCTTTTTAACAGATAGTGAACGTCGTGCTTTTGATAAAATTATTTCTTTCTTAAATTTCTTAGACTCTATTCAAACAGAAAACTTACCAAACTTAAGCCGTTATGTAACCGCTGCCGAAGTCTCTTCTTTACTTAATATTCAAGCTTTCCAAGAAGAAATCCACGCACAGAGTTATTCCTATATTCTAGATACCGTTACGAACCCTGTAACACGCGATAGAATCTACGACGAATGGCGTACTGATGAACATTTGCTTCGCCGCAATCGTTTCATTGCTGATAACTACCAACGATTCAGCGATGATCCTTCTGAGCACAACTTGCTTCGCACTATTATGGCAAACTACTTATTAGAGGGTATTTACTTCTACTCTGGCTTTAGCTTCTTCTATACGTTAGCACGCCAAGGCAAAATGACAGCTACTAGTACAATCTTTAAATACATCAATCGTGACGAAGTAACACACCTCGTTATCTTCCAAAATATCATTAAGGAAATTCGTTCTGAACGACCAGAATTATTTACACCTGAACTTGAAGCAGAACTTACAGAAATGATGCGCGAAGGTGTAGAGCACGAAATTGCTTGGGGTCAATACATCACTGATGACAAAATTCTTGGCCTAAACAATGTCCTTATTGAGCGCTACATTAAATACCTTTCTAATCTTCGTTTAAAAGCGATTGGTTTGAAAGAAATCTATCCTGAAATTAAAGAAAATCCTATGGCTTGGATTGAAAGCTTCTCTAACTTAAATAGTACAAAAACAGATTTCTTTGAAGCTCGCGTAACAAACTATACTAAAGCTGCGGCTTTTGATTTTGATGACTTAGAATAAACCTTTTATATAAGAGATAAGCCCCATATACTTATGGGGCTTATCTCTTATTTTTTAAACTCTGTGAGAGGCATTATTGACGAAATTAATTAACTCATTTCCTCTATTTCACAAATACCACATAGCCATATTTCAAAGTATGATATAATAGAGCAAAGTTCAAGTCTATAAAAACACGTTATTCTTACTTCATACTTTAAAGAGAGAGAAGTATTTATGATAAGATATCGTACACGTAACATCTTAACCATTTGCTTATTAGTAATGAGTTTATTTCTAACGGCTTGCTCCCTAGGATTAAAAGATACTGCCGGTAAGTCTGAAAGCGATCTACAGGGCAATCGTAGCATCACAGATAAATGAGAATCGCCAAAATATGACTACGAGTCCATCGTTAACGCCCCTGTCGGCATTGTCCATAAACCAGATCCGTATGAACAGTATTATACGTCCGACGGTAATATACAAAAAGAATACGACTTATGGAAAGAAGAAGTCTACAAAGCCTTTAAGCCCGTAAAACCATTACCAGAAGATGCTAGTGAAAAACAAATTGATCAGCTCTTTAATCAGATTCTCTATGTAACGATTATATTGCTAGTCTCCGTTCGAGAATGGGTGAAACGGCAGCTATTGTAGGCAGCTCAAGCCGTATTGATAGATGGAGCAAACAGTATAAAACGAAAAGTGAACGTGCAAAAACTACGGAAGCTGCCAATAAAGATTTACAACAAATAAAAGATTCACAAACAGCTCCTAAGAAATAGAAATTCGTTTCTGCCTAATGACTTTACGCATTTTGCTTTGGTTTTCCTTAAAGGCAACACGGTTTAGCATCGCAATACGTGTATAAAGGACTTCCCCTATAGCCATATGGATAAGGCGTGAAGCCCCTGCTTCTGTAGTATAGTTAACTTCTCTACCCATGCCACAAATAACGATATCACTCAGTTTTGCCAAGGCGGACTGTGGGCGGCTCGTGATAAGGATAATTTTAGCACCGCTTTCTTTTGCAGCTTTTACCGATTCAATAAGATCTTTCGTCGTTCCGCTGTGAGAAACTACAATGACTAGGTCTTTTTTATCCATAAGTGCCGCTATGGTAACTTGCATATGGGAGTCACTATAATCCTGTATCGTTATTCCTAGTCGAATATAACGCGTTGAAATATCACGGCACACTGTAGCGGAATTGCCAAAACCAAACACTGCCACGCGACGTGCATGAGCAATAAGTTTTGCCGCTTTATCAATAGTAGCATAGTCTAATAATGTTGTTGTATCTTGCAAACCTTCTGTAATATTCTGGAAAATCTTATCCGCTACCACCGCACAAGTATCTTGTTCGTCAATATCGTGATACTCTTTATTCTCCCCTGCTGAAAGCTCTGCCATGAGGGCTAACTTCAAATCTTGTACCCCATTAAAGCCAAGCTTTTTACAAAACCGGGATATAGTAATCTCACTACTTTGCGTAATATTGGCAAGTTCTGAAATTGTCACGTCCATAACAGATAAGGTATGTTCCGCCATATAGTCAGCAATGCGACGTTCTGATTTTGTAAGCCCTGCATAGGCACTGCGTAAAAGTGCACTCTTAATTACTATCTCTGACATATTAACATTATCCTTTCAGAAAAAGGCACTCTTTTAGAGTGCCTTTTATTATATAGTAAATTCAAATATGTGTATCTTGATGTATATCTTGAAATTTCTATACGTACTAATTTAATTATACGAACATATCAAGAACTAACACGCCTATAAGCCCCATTACTGCAATAATTGTCTCGAGAGCACACCAAGTGCGGATAGTTTCTTTAAAACTAATACCGAAGAATTCTTTAAATAACCAGAAACCTGGGTCATTTGGTGGAGAGAAAATAACGGAACCTGCACCTGTAGCAATAACCATAAGTTCAGGATTTGCACCAGTCGCTACACAAATAGGTGCTGCAATACCACCAGCAGTTAATGCTGCAACAGTAGCAGAACCACAAGCTGTACGAATAAGTGCAGCTATTAACCAAGCTAATGCCAATGGATTAATATCTACTTTTGCCGCCAATGTACCGATATATGTGCCAACACCACTGTCAATGAGAATCTGTTTTAACGCACCTCCAGCACCAACGATAAGAAGAATCATCGCAATGGTTAAGATTGCTTCTTTTACGGATTCCATAAGTTCAGGAATCTTTTTACCACGAGCAATACCGAACGTATAAAGTGCAATGGCTACAGAAATAGATAAAGCCATGTCGGGCTGACCTAAGAAAGTAAGAATATCTTTCACTGGACCTGCTGGGAAGGCTAATTTAGCTACTGCAGAAGCCGCCATCAAGATTACAGGAATAAGTGCAGTAAATACAGATACGCCGAAACCTGGCATTTCTTCATCTTTAAATACTGTCGGATTATGTAATCCTTCTGGAATTTCATTGCGAATCGATTTTGCCGTAGAGCAGAATAATGGACCTGCCACGATAGCTGTTGGAATAGCAAGGATAATGCCGTAAATCAATGTAGTACCAATATCAGCATTGTAAATAACCGCAATCGCTGTTGGTCCTGGATGTGGAGGCAAGAATCCATGTGTTACAGAAAGTGCTGCTGCCATTGGAATACCTACTTCAAGAAGTGGAATATCTGCTTCTTTGGCAATAGTAAACACGAGTGGAATCAATAATACAAAACCAATTTCATAGAATAATGCGATACCTACGATAAAACCAGTTAAGCAAACAGCCCATTTTACATTTTTACGACCAAACATGGAAATAAGCGTATCCGCAATACGCTGCGCTCCACCAGAGTCTGCCATCAATTTACCAAGAACAGCACCAAAAGATACAATAATAGCAAGTCCGCCAAGTGTGCCGCCAAGACCTTTTTGAATCGTTGGAATCAATTTGTCGATAGGTAACCCTTCTGCATAACCTACACCGAGAGCTACTAAAAGCAAGGCAAGGAAACCGTTCAGCTTAACCCTAACAATGAGGAAGAATAGTACAAGGATACCGATAGCAAGAATAACTAATGGCATTAAACTTCACCCTTTCTAAAAACAACAAAATTATATAACGCTTTATTTCTTATAATGTTCTTGCCACTGATGATGGAAAGAACCGTCTTTATCAATACGTTTAAAGGTATGAGCTCCAAAATAATCACGAAGAGCTTGAATTAGATTAGCCCCTAATTGTGTACTGCTAATGGAGTCTATATATTGCATCGCATTCGCATAAGCAGGTACGGGAATCCCATTATTAACTGCCAAACATACAATTTCTCTCAAACTCTGCTGATTTGCATTAATTTTATCCAAGAAAAAGTCATCTACCATGAGATTTTCTAAATGAGGATTTTTCGTATAGGCTTCTGTAATCTTATTCAAAAATTCCGCCTGAATAATACATCCTGCACGAAAAATAGAGGAAATACCTGCAAAATCAAGATTCCATTTGTATTCTTCGGACGCTTTTTTATAAAGACTAAAGCCTTGGGCATACGCAACAATCTTTGCCGTATATAAACTACGACGAACTGATTCAATAAATGCCGCGTCTGTTTCTTTTGAAATAACTGGTTTATTAATACGCGTTGCGGCTTCCTGACGCAAAGAAATATTAGACATAACACGGGCATTACAAGCTGCCGTGATTGTAGAAATATCTACACCTAGCTCCATAGACTCTATACTAGTCCAACGACCGGTCCCCTTTTGCCCAGCTGCATCAACGATATAGTCAAGAACTTGACCGCCTTCTTCGTCGTCTTCTGCAAAAATATCTGCGGTAATACCAATCAAGAAACTTTTAAGTTCACCTTGATTCCATTCATTAAAAATTTCAGAAATGCGTTTATTATCAAAGCCCCCTACGTATTTTAAAAGCAGATAAGCTTCAGTAATAAGCTGCATATCGGCATACTCAATACCGTTATGAACCATTTTTACAAAATGTCCGGCACCGCCATCCCCAATATAGGTACAACAAGGTTTTCCATCACTAGCCTTTGCAGCAATAGCTTCATACACAGCTTTAATTTCTTCATAGCTATCTTTATTGCCACCGGGCATTAACGCGGGGCCACGGCGGGCTCCTGTTTCACCACCAGAAACACCCATGCCATAAAAATGTACGCCCTTTTCTAAGCAATGTGCAAATCGACGCTGCGTATCTTTGAAAAACGAATTACCGCCATCAATAATGATGTCTCCTTCTTCAAGAATAGGAAGCAACTGTTCAATCATGCTATCTACAGGTGCTCCAGCCATAATCATAAGCATAATTTTACGTGGTCGCTTTAAAGCCGCTACGAATTCTTTTAGCTCATAATAGCCTGTAATATTTTTATGAGGACGTTCCTTTACGAATTGTTCCGTCAAATCAGGCGTATAATTGTAAACGGCAACAGAAAAATTATGATCCGCCATGTTAAGAGCCAAATTACTGCCCATAACAGCCATCCCAACAACCCCGATATTATGTAAAGACATAATTACCTTCTTTCAATGTTAAAACTATATTTCGATTGTGCATTATCGCAATCGTACATGCAGAAAATTCTAATACTATTAAAATTTCTTTTGAAACTCTACAATATCAGCGAATTCTGTTTGTGTTTTGCTATATAGACGTTTGAAAATATCATATACTTCGTTATACACATCTACATTCTCAGCATCTGGCATATAGACTTTTTTCGGATGCACAAGTTTTGCCGTTTCGGTAATATCTTTAATGCGACCGCTAGAGATAAATCCGAGCACAGCAGCACCAAAAGCAGCACCTTCACTATTATCTGGCAATGTAATTGGTTCCTTTAAAATATCAGATAAAATCTGAAGCCATAACCGCGACTTTGTAAAGCTACCACTAACGCGAATATCTTTTACCTCGCCAAACTCTTTGAGTGCATCCATAACACTATTAAGACTGAAGCAAATCCCTTCCATAACGGCACGAATCATATGGGATCGGCTATGATTTAAAGAAAATCCAAAAAACATACCACGCAATTCACTATTCCAATAAGGTGCCCGTTCCCCCGTAAAACAAGGCAAACAAATAAGACCTTCTGCACCTGGTGCCACATGCTCCGCTTTCATTGTCATTAAATCATACGCATCAATATCTAGATTATCTAGATTGTGACCACCATAATGGCAGATTTTATCACGAAGCCAACGAAGAATCATGCCACCGTTATTAATAGCACCGCCCGCAACCCAAATATCATCGGTAAGGTTATAACACCAAGTCCGCATTTGTGAGTCTGTTTTCGGCTTATCCGTAAGCATACGAAGCGCACCACTTGTACCAATAGTGCAACTCAATTGTCCCGCTTCAACAGCCCCAATCCCTACATTAACGAGAACACCATCAGTTGCCCCAATAACTACCGGTAGCCCTACCGGTACATGCATAGCTTTCGCCGCTGCGTCAGTAATGGAGGCCTGATACGTAGTCGACACTACCGGTGGCATCTGCGCTTTCGTAACCCCTGCGTACGCAAGAATTTCATCATCCCAATCAAGGGTATGTTCGTTATACATACCACTTGTACTAGCTGCTGATTTATCGATGACCCATTCACCAGTCATATTGTAGAAAATGTAGTCTTTTAAAGAGCCTACGTATTTCATCTGATCAAATAGTTCTGGCTGATTTTGACGAAGCCAAATGATTTTTGCAAGTGGATAGCTAGAATGAATAGGACAACCTGTACGCTCATAGAAAGAACGACACATATCAGGATCTTTTTTCATTTCTCGAACAATGCCGGCACTACGACTATCTGCCCAGGTCTGCATGTCCATAAGCGCTACTTTATCAGCATCGAGACCGGCAAAACTATGCATAACAGTACTTAACGCAATGCCAGATAATTCTTTATTTTTGTAACGCAGTTGATCGCTCGTTTTACGAATAACAGCTTCAACCGCTTCATAAATCTGAAGTGGGCTTTCCTCTGCCCAATCAGGATGTGGTGTTAAAAGAGGATAAAATTCCTCTGCCGAGCAAACGCTAAGTCCTTCTTCTGTATACGCGATAGCACGTACACCCGTCGTTCCTACGTCAACGCCAATCCAAACTTCTTGCTTAGAAGAATCCATTACCATAGATATCGTCCTTCCTAATACAAATAACTTTATACCTTCATTATAGACAAGTGAGATACCATTTTGCAACATTCACATCATTTATATTTAACAAATATGAAAGTTTTATATCATTTTTTTATGTAGACATAAAAAGACTCCTTATACTTTTCCAGGTATTTGCTCATAAAAGTAATCTAACCTCAGAAAGTACAAGGAGTCTTTGTATTACATATGTAATTTAAGAGTTAAAGAATTAACCGATTTTCACAATCCAGCCTTCTGGCGCTTCAATTTCGCCTCTCTGGATTCCTGTTAGGGTATCATATAATTTCTTAGTCCATGGCCCCATTTCTTCCATACCTGCTGGGAATTTAATGTCTCCGTCTTTGGTATGAACTAACCCCACTGGAGAAATAACAGCGGCTGTTCCACAAAGACCAGCTTCTGCAAAATCTTTTAATTCATCAACAAATACTTCACGATGCTCAACTTTCATTCCAAGATAGTGTTCAGCCACATACATCAAGGAACGACGTGTAATAGAAGGCAAGATAGAATTGGATTTTGGTGTTACTAATGTACCATCTTTTGTAATGAAGATAAAGTTAGCGCCACCAGTTTCTTCTACTCTTGTACGCGTAGCTGCATCAAGATACATATTTTCAGCATAACCTTCTTCGTGTGCTTCCTGGATACAATGCAAGCTCATCGCATAGTTAAGGCCAGCTTTAATATCACCAGTGCCATGTGGAGCTGCACGATCATATTCACTAATTTTAATAGCGATAGGTTTTGCACCACCTTTAAAGTAAGAGCCTACTGGAGTTACAAGAATACGGAATTGGTATTCATCAGCAGGTTTAACACCAATAACGGCATTCGTCCCCATCAAATATGGGCGAATATACAAAGAACCGCCATAACCATATGGTGGAATAAAATCTCTATTTGCCGCCACTACCTGACGAACCGCATCAATGAAACGATCTTCTGGAAATCTAGGCATTACAAGACGATCCGCGGAATCCATTAAGCGTTTTGCATTTAAATCTGGACGGAAACAAACAATATCGCCATCTTTAGTATAGTACGCTTTTAACCCTTCAAAGCAAGTCTGTGCATATTGAAATACACAAGCACATTCATTAAGAACAACATTAGAATCCGTAATCAAAGCCCCTTCATCCCATTTCCCATCCTTGTAATGAGATACATAGCGATAATCGGTTTCAATATAATCAAACCCTAAATTAGCCCAATCAAGATTTTTACTCATCTTTTCCTCCCAATCCTTCTACGCTCATATATGCTGATAAGCATTTTTAAAATTAAATTAGACACCCCTGTTCGAGGACATTTGTCTTCTTTTACTATACAAATTAGTGTACTACTTATAACTGTATCTAGCAATAGAAAAATCAATACTCCTATAGAAATAAAAGTTTTTTACTTTTTCAAATATTGGTTAAAAAAGGCAATAACTTTATTTACAACAGGTTCTTGTACCCAATACTCTCCACCATGCTTAGCACCTTTTATAACATAACGTTCAGATGCAATGCCTTTCTCTATAAGCGCTTCATGCAAAATCCTTGTCTGTCCTGGAGACACCGATGTGTCTTGGTCTCCATGCATTAACAAAAATGGAGCCGTCTTAGCGGAAATATGACGAATTGGGTTTGCTGCTGCTGTACGTTCAGGAGTCGCTAATACACCACCATCAATACCACCAAAAACACCTGAACCATTAACCCAAAGCGCTTCTGTTGCACCAGAAGACTTGTGCAATTCTTTAATTTCAGATGAATAATCCATCGCAATCTGAGTAAGATCAGATAACCCATAGAAGTCTACTACCGCTTGTACATCGCTAGACTGATCTAAATAGGCCCCTTTATCATAGATCTTATTTCCATTTGTTGCCCCAGCCATCGCTACTAAATAACCACCAGCAGAACTCCCCCAAAGCCCAATATTAGTAGGATCGATGTTAAATTTCTCTGCATTTGCACGAAGATAGCGAACAGCTGCTTTTACATCTTCAAGTGGTTGTGGCATGATAGCCGTTGGAGCCACGCGATATTCAATGCTAGCCACTACATAACCTGCTTCAGCTAATTTCACGCGTTGTTGTAAGTAATTCGCCTTGTTTGCATTAATAAACCCTCCACCCGTAACAAAAATAACGGCAGGTTGTGTGGTTTTCCCCATAGGTTTAATAATATCCATTTTTAAATCTACATTTTCATAACCACGGCTAGGTACTTGTGCAAAAGTTACATCCGGCACATAGGATAATAATGGCGCCGTTACTGCAATACTCGCAGACCCACTTTCTGATTTGTTTTTTGCTGGAACAAATGGGTTCACCTCATTTGGTACCTTTGCTACAGCCATAGTCTGCTTATCAGCTGCTGAGGCTGCGCCTTCAAATTCTACATCTTTCATCACTACATCTCCTGTGGCCGCCATAGCAGGCATTGCCATCATGACACCTAGACAACTTAATAGAACGATTCTCTTTAGAATGTGCTCTCTCATACGCACCTCTCCTCTTTTTAAATATAGCGCCTATATACGCTTACCACCATTCGTTAATATATGTTTTTTGCTTTGGATATACGCTATCTAAAAAGTCTAACGTCGCCCCATCAGCAATTAATTTGCTTTCATAGGCTAATTCACTAGCTGTTAAACGTCCCATTAACAATAGACCTAGTCCCCCAACTGTAATAGAAACATCAACGCCTTCCATAGTACTTGCCATTGTCGCAGATACCGTAGACACTTCTAGGTCACCTACTCGCTTAGCTGTCACCCCATTATCTGTACTGAAGGTAACGTCATAAAAACCGGTATTCCATGTTGCCAATGGATCGGACACTGCGAATCGCAATGTCCGACTAAGAGCGTCTAAATCTGCATCGAAAACAAAAGCTTGGCTCTTAACTAGGGCTAAATTAATAGCATCTTCCGTCACAGGGACAACTTCTAATGCAGTCTGTACATCCACAATACGACTCATCATAAAGGGCATCGTACTATGGCCTTCTTTTCCATTTGGTTGGAAAATATACCCTTCATCATGGCTACCTTCGTTCCAACGCATCGTTTCCCCCTGAGAACGATGATTGTATATATAGTTTAATAGCGCCTTCTGCGCACGGCGCGATGTGTAGACAAATTCACTCACTACAATTTCAGGCGCACCTAGACTATACATCATATACCCTTCAATCATATCGTCCTGTTTTACTATGGCAATATATACACCTTCATTAAATACACTACCTAGTAATCGTCTCCAGTCAGCTTCCGAACGTATAGCATAACCAGAAAGGTTTGCTGTATAGGCTTCATATACGGGCGCTAACAACCGCCATTGATCAACGCTATTTAAAAGCCCAAAAGAAAGGCTGCGTTCCGTCATAGATCTCAAATCTTCAAGTCGCAACGTCTGCATCCACTGATGACAATAAAGTTCCCAGCCATACTGTTGATAGAAAGCAGCTTTTGAAGGCATCAAAATTGTCAAGGCTTGCCCACGTTTTTTTAATTCTGCCAACGAAGCTAATAATAGCTCTCCACCAACGCCTCCTCGACGGGCCGCTGGATGTGTTGCCACCCCCACAATATAACTTACGGGGAGCGCTTTATTTCGCACAGATAATGTATATTGTCGTAAATGGACATTCGTCAATACTTGACCCGCTTCCACCCCTACAAGAATATTTTCTGGTTCATAACAATTGGCAAAGTACCATTCATAGAAGGGATGTCCCTTCGGTTCAAAACAATACGCCCATAAGCCTTCTACTTGTGACCGTTCTGTTTCTGTAGGATTTCTAAATTCCATAACAGTAACCTTTCTGAAAAAGGGACCCATTATGAGTCCCTACTATAATTTATGCATCTTTATGTTTATATACTGCTATATGTTTTTCTGCAAAATGATCGGGATTATAAGATTCTTTTGCTTTGCGAAGGCCAGGTAATCCCATGTCTTCTTCTCGATTAATAAATTCTACATCACTGAATTCATGACGAATAAATTCATTATTAATGGCTTGATATAATCCGCGAATATCTGGATTTGCTTTTTCAATATGGATTAAACCTGTACGGTCATTTAATTTTTCACCAATACTGAAAGCCTCTACACGACCGAACAGCTTAATCGCACCACCAACGAGGCCTAATTCATCCCAATGATCGAATAGCAAATTAATCGCTTTTAATTCTTCTTCTAACCCTTCCTCACTATCATCATGACGATTTTCAACCCAATCGGTAGCTGTTTCGCGACAAAGTGGAATATTATCTACCGTAATTGGTTCATACTCATAATTACTATATTGCATACGGAACTGGTTCAAATGATTTTTCTTTTGGCGTAATTTTTTGCCGGCTAGTGTAATTAACGACTCTGTCGTATACACGTATTCAAAATTATCGCGATCTGCTTCAAAGGCAAACGTATCTGGCATTAACGCTTCCAAGCGCTCCATCAAATGAGGCGTAACGCCGCGTAACATAAATGGAATATTATTCGCCTTAAACCATTCATCTGCTTTTCTTATACCATCAATAAACTTAGCATCTTTTCCTGCAAAAGGTGGTAACATAAACGTCGCACGTTTACCGCCCCCTTTAATAAATAAAATGCCATCCTCTTCTGCCCACTCAATACCATACGGTTCTTGCCACATATATAAGGTAGTAAAGCAATTATCAGAAGATTCATAATGATGTTCTGCAAAATATTTATCAATTAAAGGTTTATCAGCTAATTCAAATTTTCTAAATACTAAAATAGGACTCTCCTCACTCTCTACTTACTGTTTTCTTCAAGGATAACGGTTTCTCCAAGTTGGTATGTACCGCTACTAGTGATAATGGTTTCGCCATTCGTTAAACCGTTGGTAATAGCTATATATCCATCAACAGTCTCTCCGACTTCGATTAAACGCACATCTACTGTGTTTTCCTTAGTTAAAATATATACAAATTTACCGTCGTTATTGCTGTGTACAGCCTTTTCAGGAACCGCTGTAACTTTAGCCGACATATCAGAGGCAATTTCAATTGTATAAAAATCACCTGGTATAATCGCATTGGATGAATTATTAAACGTGGCCTTAACCAATACACTTGGTGCACTTTGAACCGCAGCCGTATCGACAAACGTCAATTCACCAGGTACTTTACCACCATCCGGCATAATAAGATTTACAGAAATTGTTTTTTTATCTGTTACAGCTACTAGTTTAGCTGCAAAATCTTGAGGTATACTCAATGAAGCCACCACCGGTGACATTTGCTGAATTAACATAAAAGGCCGTCCTGCTACTGCAATTTTGCGATCTTCATTATAAATTGCACTTACACGCCCCGTTATAGGTGCTATTAATTGCGATTGTGCAATCTGCTGTTGCACTTGCGCCATCGCAGATTCAATGCCTGCTAGTTCTGCATAATGAGCAGATGCTACCGTACCACCACCATGAGGCGCTGCACTAACTACCGCACGCGCAGAAATGGTATCAAATTCCTTTTGTGTAATAATGCCTGCGGCTAACATTTCACGTGCACGTTCCACATCGCCAGCACTTACCGCATTAGGCTGAATAGTGCCACCACCAGGGACAAAATCAGCAGCTGAACGCGTTTCAGCCGCAGTGCGTGCTTGCATCAATTGATTTTCCAATGCAGCTAGTTGTGCCTGCAAAGGTGCTACATCAATTTGAGCCAACAATTGTCCCGCTTGGACTTCGTCTCCTATTTTCACTAGAACCTGACTAATCGTTCCATTGAAAGACGGTACAATTGTCGCTTTATTTAAAGCAGATACATTAGCCTCACTCTTAATACGTAATGGCATCTCTCGTTGTGAAACTGTTTCCACACGAACCTTTGACGGTCCAAACATGCCCATTTTATACATGCCAAAGGTAGCTAACAGAATAATACATGCGCCTGCTACTATGGCCCATACTTTTTTATCTTTTATCATATTTTAGATTCTCCTAAATCTATCCTATCTAAAATATTATACACTATCTGCTATTAGATTGCACAAAATAAATCGATTTTTTAATTTATGAATGCATAAATCTATTTCTTCACCAGTCTTTCAAAGGTATCATTACCATGAAAACGCTGAAAATGATCTTGCTCACGAGCAACCTCTTTTACATTGCTATCTAACTGTATCGCTTTTTCAAGCCAAAAAAGTGCATTGGTATCATCACCTTTATCCGCATAAATCGTGGCAATACCATAAATAGACCATACATTCTGTGTATCTTTTTCTAGTACTTTCTTGAACCACACCATAGACTCATCTAACTGACCTTGTAGTTTATATACGAGAGCCAAATTATAATAGTTAGGTACATAATTCGAATTTATAGCATACGATTTTTTTACATCTGCCAAACCAGATTCTGTATCACCTTGCAACGCTTTTGCCATTCCTTGAATAGACAATGCTTGGTAATCATTAGCATTTTCTTGTAACGCCTTTTGGGTAATAGCTAAGGAAGCTTTATAATCCCCTGATTGCATAGCCGTAACAGCTCGTTGCAATTCTACAGATAGGGGTGCGTTAACCGGTGCAGATGAGTTCTTCTCACTACCACTATTAGCATTTTGTGTGCCTGCTGTAGTCGTTTTAGATGCCGCCCCAACACCGTGCGCGCTATTTACAGACTCACCATCAAAACCACACCCCGTTAAAGCAATCATGCAAACAAGCCCTACTACATATAATTCTGTTAATTTCATATACTCCTACCCATAAGCTCGTCTCATTACTCGCTCTTAAGAAATACCATATTCTTCTGCAAACACATTGTACACTTAAATATTACCACGTTTTTGAAAACTATTCACGTTTTGAATGTCCAAAAGGCTGTAAGGATAGTTAATTACTAATCTCACAGCCTTTGTGATTATAACACCGCATCTAGTAGTTTTTTAGTATACTCTGATTTGGGGTTCTCTATGATTGTCTTAGTATCGCCCATTTCTACGATTTTGCCTGTATTCATAATCACAAGCCGATCTGCTAATGCACTAACCAATGGCAAATCGTGTGTTATAAATAACAAGCTCATATTGTGAAGTTCTTTCAAATGCAACAACAACTCAACAATATGTGCTTGGGCTGATACATCAAGCGCAGATGTAGCTTCATCACAAATCAATATTTGCGGATGTACGGCCATTGCCCGTGCGATGGCGGCACGTTGACATTCACCACCACTAAGTTCATGAGGATATTTATCTGCATAGGCCAGCTGTAATCCTACATCAATTAAAAGTTGTTCCACACAGGCACGCATACTTCCATTGGCTTCAGCACAAAGTTGACAAACTGTCTCACCAATGGATTGACCTATGGTACGACGGGGGTTAAATGAGCTTGTAGCATCTTGAAAAACCATTTGAACTTTTGTATATAACTTTTTAAAATCCTGATTTGTATAAGCACAAATATCACTATCCTCAAAAATAATATGTCCTCTATCAGCTTTATATAAGCCCATGATAATTTTAGCAATAGTCGACTTACCGCTGCCACTCTCACCAATGATACCGAGCACTTCATTTCGTTGTAATGTAAAAGAAATGGAGTCTAACGCATGGAACTCTCTATATCCATCAACGAAGACTTTAGAGACATTATCGACGACCAGGAGATTGGAATGTACTGTATTTTCACTCATGCTTCCACCTCACTTTGTCACCGTATCACGCGAATGGCATACAGAAAAATGTTTCTTATGCACAGCTTTTGGTAGCGAACCACCCAACTTTGGAACCGCCTTAAGCAATGCTTTTGTATATTCATGTTTCGGATGCGCTAGTACCTCTTTTGTAGGCCCCAATTCTATAATCCTACCTTTCTGCATAACCCCTATGCGATCTGCAATCTTAGCCGCTACACCAATATTATGTGTAATAATAAGTATCGCCGTCCCCAAATGTTCACGCAATAAAAGCAATTCTTCGATAACTTGCTTCTGTACAGTCGTATCAAGAGCCGAAGTAGGCTCGTCTGCCAAGATTAATTTGGGTTTTAACAATACAGCTAATGCAATCGCTACGCGTTGTGCCATTCCTCCTGAAAGTTCAAAGGGATAGGCATTTAGAATACGTTCCACATCGGTAAGGCCGATATGCTCAAAAATCTGCCTAATATAAGCTTCAATCGCTTTATCAGACATGCCAGAAAATAATTCTTTATGGGCCTCCACCGTTTCGTTAAACTGTGCACGTACACGGCGAAGCGGATGCAAAGAGGCTTCCGGATTCTGAAAGATAAGAGACATCCTTTTACCATATAAATGACGTTTCTCTTCATCACTTAAAAAAGCCAAATCATTTCCTTCAAACGCAATATGACCAGCCATAACATCCGTCCGATCACCTTTTACTTGCGCAATAGTTTTAATCAATGTCGATTTACCAGAGCCACTTTCACCAACAATGGCCATTATTTCATTTTCTTGTATAGAAAAGCTAATATTCTGCACCACTGGTACATCTTTATAGCCAGCTGTTAAATTTTCTACGGTTAGTAATGCGCTCATAAATCCTCTCTATCTAGGTTAGGTATTTTATTATCTAACTACTTTACCTATTTCTTAGCCGTATCTTTGGTCATTTGATAATAATCGTTTGCACTAAGCTCATAGCCAGTTACCTCTTTGTTCATGCCTACATGCAAGGTATTAAATCCAATATAATCCATTGCCGCATCATCGATAATAATTTGTTGTACTTGATTAGTAAGTGCAATACGTTTGTCCATATCAAATGTGCCATCTAATTCATCAAAAATACGTTCCACAGTTGGATTGCTATAACGACCAAAATTAGCTTTACCGCCTATACGTAAATTATCCCGCAAGAATGGAGTTAACTCGCCAGTTGGAGCTGTTACTACATAATATAACCCCATTTCATAATCTCCCGCCGCAAAGTAGTTAGCTTTTTCATGAGGGATAATTTCAATAGCAATGCCAATCGCTTTAAGTTGTGCTTGCATTTCTGTACTAATCGTTTCAAGAGATGCACGTTTATAATAACTCAATTTAATCTGTAAGGGTTTGCCACCTTTTTCTACAATGCCATCACCATTTGTATCTTTATAACCTGCATCAGCAAGAACTTTTTTGGCCCTTTCTGCATCAAACATATGTGGCTTTAAATTGCTTGCTGCATAAACAGTACCGTCAGGTGTACCCGCATAAGCCGCTACTGTACCACCTTTTAATGTATTTGCCCCAATAGAAGTTTTATCAATACCATACATAATAGCTTCACGAACAGCTTTATCTTGCATTTTTTCTAAATTAAAGTATACCTGTGTAACACGAGGCTGTGTTACTGTTTCTACTTTAATTTTATTTTCGTTCGCCAATGCGGCAGCAGATGTGGCATTTAAATCCTGTGCAATGTCAATTTCGCCAGACTTTAGTGCCATCGTAAGCATATTCTGATCCGCTACTACCATATATTCAACTTGATCAGTTTTAACTTCGCCACCCCAGTATTTTGGATTTTTAACCATAACCGCTTTTTTATTCGCTTCTAAGGACTTCATCATAAATGGCCCTGTAGCAATAGGGTTATTAGCAAAATCTTTCGTTCCTGCTACATCCAGAATGGTAGAATAAGGATCACAAAGATTATCCATAAGTCCTGCCGCCGGCTTTTCTGTTTTGATGGTAATAACATTACCTTCTGCCGTGAAAGTAGCCCCCTGTAAATAAACGGCACGTTTATTCATTTCTGCTGTGCGCTTTAAGGATGCAATAACTTTGTCAGCCGTCATCTTTTCCCCATTAGAAAACGTTACATTGTCTTTAATCGTCAATTTCCAAGTGGTAGGATTAATGTTTTCAAGTTTTTCTGCCAGCCAAGGTTGCGCTTTTCCGTCTTTGTCAATTTTAAACAGAGTTTCCCCTACGCCATAACGAACGATGTACCAACCATCCCAATCTTTTGCTGGGTCCATCTGGCTAATTACAGAAACCGTGCCACCTACTTTTAATACCTTTCCATTTTTATCAGCATCGCCACCACAGCCACCTACTAAAATTCCCATTGCAAGCATCCCTGCTAATAAGGCTGTTAGTTTTGTTTTCTTCATTTTAATACCTCCTTAAACTAGAAATTGACTTTTTCTCTCTTACTTTTTCTCTTTTAATATTAGAGTTTAGACTTTGGGTCTAATAAATCACGCACCTGATCCCCAAATAAGTTAAACAGCATCATAACCATTACCATCACGAGACTTGGCAACAATGCTACCCACGGTGCAATTTGCAAACATTGAAAACCATCACTAATCATGGTTCCCCATTCAGCCTCTGGTACCTTTACGCCTAGTCCCAAAAAGGAAAGACCTGCTAACCCCATCATCATCTTACTAATATGAAGTGTGGCAGTAATAAGAATGGGGCCAAAAATATTAGGTAATATATGTTTAAAGATAATTTGGCTTTGTGTACAACCACTAATTCTAGCGGCATAAATATAAGGCTCTGTTTTAACAGCCATAACTGCACTGCGTGCTAATCTAGCATACTGTGTCCATGTCGTAGCTAGAAGAGCAATCATAGAATTTATAAGCCCCCCACCTAAAAAACCAGCGACAGCAATAGCTAAAATTAAGTCAGGAAAAGCTAAAAAGACGTCTGTAACACGCATAAGCCATGCATCTATACGCCCACCACAATAACCACCTATAAGCCCAATACACGTACCTATCGTTGTAGCTAACACAATCAATGCAAAAGATGCAAAAATTGATGTTTTACTACCTACGATAATACGCGATAAAACATCTCGTCCATGTATATCTGTACCAAACCAATGCTCCGCGCTCGGTGGCGCTGTTGTTAACAATGGATTTGTTGCATAAGGATCATAAGGTGCCAGCCAATTCGAACACAAACTTAATAAAATTAAGAAAAGCAACAGCCCTACTGTTACTAAAAAACTAGAGGGCAAATCTTTCCATTTGATCGTAGTCATATACCCTCCTAAATATCCTTAATCTTGGGGTTCAAACGAGTTTGTGCAATATCTGCTAACAAGTTTACCATTAAAAATGTAATAGACATCCATACAACTACAGCAAGAACAACAGGAAAATCGCGATGTTCAATCGCCTGCATTACTAAATGCCCTATACCTGGCCAGTTAAAAATCGTTTCTACAATAACGGTCCCCCCCATTAAAGAACCTATCGACAAGGCAATTAAAGTAATAATAAAACCACTAATACTCTTTAGCACATTTTTATAGAGAATAACTTGTTCACTAATACCACGGGCTCTGAGCCCTACTATATAATCTTTACTGAATTCATCTAATGTCGCCGCCCTAATTTGCCGAATATAACGCGAACACATCACAATGGCCAATGTAACTGATGGCAAAATCATTCCCATAAATTTAGATGTTGCTAATACAGGAATAACGCCTAGCTTAAAAGCAAATATATACATTAATACAATACCAATAATAAAACTTGGCACAGAATTCGCAATAAATGTAACGCCGCGAATACTGTAATCTATCTTACTATTTTTAAAAGCTGCTAATAAAATACCTACGGGAATAGATATCACAAGTGTTAATACCATAGATAATCCAGCCAGCTTCAACGTATATGGTAGCGCATCTAATATTTTGTCTAGTACAGCTTGGTCATTAATATAAGAATACCCTAAATCCCCAGTAAAAAAATTACTTAGCCAACGCAAATATTGTATGATAAATGGATCATTAAGACCCATTTCATCTCGCATTTGTTTTATTATGGCTGGATCGGCCACAACACCACCTGCCGAAAGCCTAATATCGATAGGATCTCCTGGAGCCATATACATGAGCGAAAATGCTAAAAAAGTAACGCCTAATACAACCGGAATAAACTGCCAAAGGCGTTTTTTTATTTTTGAATTCATTCGCTCTCCTCCATTCATATAAATTCAATATAACGTAATAAATAAACATCAATTATATTTTTCTTCAACCTGCTGCCCTTACAAACTAATAATTGAGTTTTATTCTTATTTTACGTGCATTATATTGTATATTATCCCATGCGTCAATAGCTATAAAGCTAGATTTTATCTATATGAATATGTGAATTTGTATTCATATTCAACGATTATGATACCCATCAACTTTATAGTTTTTTTATAAAAAATTAAATTTTCAAAAATTTTAATTTAGTAACTTCTATTTACAAAAAAGACGTGTATGTGATTTTCATCTCATACACGTCTTTTGCATTTCATATATTCACTTGTATATTTACAAATAAATATTTATTTAGTTTTTAGCTTTCGCCGTTTTTACTGGAGTGCTAAAAATTTCGGACTTCATAGTATTTTCCATCGCGAAAATAAGCGCTTCATTTGCATAATGGCGAAGTTCAGAATCATTTACATCGGCCATGTGCTTAGCTTCAATTTCTAGCATTTCAGCACCCGTATAGATTCTTGTTGGTAATTTCAACCGAACAACTTCACGCACTTCTGCATGTGGTGCATTAAGTTTGAGCTCTTTATTTTTAATATCTGCAATATCAAACTGCATAGCTCTTAACTCAGCATTTGCATAACTCATCTGGTCTTTGGTCTTTCCTGGACCATAATGATCGTAACGGTGAGACCATTCATATAGATGAACACGTACGTCTAACAAATCATTTAATTTGTACATTGCAGCCTGAGAGGATTTTAATTCCATCCAATCGCCACCAATTTTAACGTTATATGTGTTGCCTCTAATAGAAGATAACCACTGATCATATTTTGCTGCTACACGTACCAATTCTTCATTTGGTGCAGCTTCAACAAATGTATACTGCTGAGCCGTAAGCATTTGCTCGTTACCGCTGGCTGGCAACCATAAATGGTCTTCAGCCGCGGAAACTTCATTGATGGCTATAAACATAGCACCAACTACTACACTTGCACATAAAACTTTACCTACTATTTTTTTCATTATATGAACCTCCCTCTAGATAATATGAATTCAAAACATTTGCTATGCTAATATGCAAATTACATACCTAATTTTGACATTAACATCGCCAATTTAGCTTTTGTATCCTCATTATCTCTCTTAAGAGCTTCATAATCAGCAGTCATTTTTTCATCACGTGCTTTCATACGAGCATTTTCAGCTTTAAGAACAGAAACTTCATCCTGCATTACATATACGGAGCTAATTGGACCACCTTTATAACGTTCAGGAATCGCTTTCTTCTCAGCACTACCACCAAATTTGTAGCTTACCCCAACATTGAACATTGTGCTGTCAGAACCGCCAAGAGTTGCACCCGCACGAATCATTGTATTTTCTTTAGTGTAATGAGCTACCCCAAGAGCCAATGCCTGTCTACCATGGTAGCTACCAACAGCTGCCATAACCTGAGTTGGATTCAACGGATCATAGCTTAATGGACTAAGGCCAGCTAATGCGGCCGCTGCTGCTGCAGATTTATCAATACGTTGGTTTGTCGCAAATAACTGAGAACCATTTACAGCATCTGTACTATCAGCGCTCAAGATACCTGGTGCTACATTAACAATTTTGTTACCACCATTATCAAGACCACTCTGGCTAAGAGTTACGTTGCCACCATTGCCTTTGGAGTTTGCAATAGTAATACCGTTAGTATTCATTACCGTATCTCCAGTTGTTAGGCTTTCAAACTTGGAGTTTTTATCGATACGAACATCAACTTTGCCATTATAAGTTGTAATCGTTTCACCTGTTCTAGGATCTACCTGAGTAGAGGCTTCTACTTTAGATACGATAGTTTTAATGTTCTGGTTATCGTATTCATCGTCAGCTTTAGTACCGCCACCTACGATTTCAGTCTTGTTACCGAGTGCAACCGTAACTTCGTTTTTGTCGCCACCATCAATAACCGTGTTACCAGATAATTTATTACCATCAATAATTGTAGATACTAAGTCGCCTTTATTAACTGCTACATAATCAGTCTGATCTGCATATTGCACATTATCACCAAATGCGGAGCCAACCTGTTTAATCTGTTTATAACCAGCGGAAATGCCTCTAGCATTTGCAGTAATTACAGCCGCATCATGTGGGTTCTTAGGTGCAGCATAGAAAATCGAATTATTATCAGGCGTACTTGTTGGATAAATCGTCCATCCTTCACTAGTATAAGCAGTTCGATATCCTTCCTTCAAGTTCTGTGCTACGAAGCCATCAGAAGTATATCTAGAAGTAGTATAGGTTTTCTTCAGATCCGTAACCGTTACACCATATTTGTTAATCTTAGTAGTGGTTGGATCAGTACCAACAGTGATATTGTCTAAGCCGCCGATATTTTTGGACAAGTTAACTTTTAAAGCACCCGTATCTGTACTAGATACATTGATATTATCTACACGAGCAGCATCAGTTTTGCCACCAATGATGTTTACTGTGTCGTTAAGTTTCTTGGAAACTGCACTACCAGTATCACCTTTAAAGTTCATGCCATCATCTTTAGTTGCTACTGTATAGTCCTTATTGCCATCGTTATAAGTAATATTAGTTACAGGGCTACCATCAACGCCTGTACCTTTTTCAACACCGATAGTTGCATGAGCAGAAGTACCATCTGCACCAACTTTGCCAGTTAAACCGATTGTGCCATCAGCACCATTCATAGCTACACCAGTGTGACCAGCAGTACCAGCTACACCATCTGCACCCGCTACTACTTTATCAGTAGCTGTTACACTATCAACTGCAATGTCTTTGTTCAACGCAATACTTACAGATCCATTTGCATTACCAGTAGTTGTAATGTTTTTATTATCGCCTGTAAGAGTTAACGTTTCACCTAAGTCACGATGAACCGTATCACCTTTATCCGCAGCGAAATTCATACCCGTCTTAACCAATTCATCTTTAGCTTGATCGATGCCTTTAGTCGTATTATCAGCTAATGCTTTTAACTGATCTTCTGTTGCTGCCTGACCATGAACAATATTGTTTGGATTCCATTCTGTGTTAGATAACCCATTAATAGTATTCGTTATACCATTTACAACTACATCACCCGTCTTAACGGAGTTGCCACCAATAGTAGTGTTTCCAGTAGTAATTGTACCAGTTGTACCATCAATACCTATCGCTTTATCCCCAGAGCCAATTGTAACTTTATTAGCTAAATCAACTTGGTAAGTTTTGGAACCATCACCGTTAACTTTTTCTGTAACTTGAACGTTATCAGAACCTTCAACTTTAGTAGTTGCTTTGCTTACTTCTTTAGTCAACTGCTGTACGTTAACTGCATCATGAGCGTCCTGACCGTCAGCAATATTAGTAATTTTGTTACCACCATTGTTGAATGCATCTGCAGTTAAGCTTATGTTATTGTTAATGTGCAGACCATCTGTGGATACAGTTGTGTCGCCAGTCTTAACAATATTAGCTGTTACGGAATCAGCTTTAAAGTTTTTATCTGTCTTAACAACAACTTTTCCATCTTCAACAAATGTTTTGATGTTTTCGCCAGTGTAATTTGCATCAGCGGAGTTACCAGTACCAACTACGGCTACTGTTTCACCAAGGTTAGCCTTTGCTTCTTTACCAGCATTATCTTTTAAGCCAAAGCCTTTTTCGATTAAGTCTTTCTGCGTATTATCAATTTTCTTATCTACTACGCTCAACTGATCTTCTGTAGCAGCCTGACCGCTTACAAATGCTTGTGCATTCCAAGATTTGTTAGACAAGTTATTGATAGTAGCGTTGCTACCATTGATAGATACACCACCAACAGTAATCATGCTGTTAATACCATCGATTGTAACGCCTGTTATGTCAGATCCAAGAACTACTTTGTCTTTCAATAGAACATTATATTCCATGGAATCATCAACCTGTTTTTTGGCTTTTACTTCGATATTGGTAGAGCCAGTAACTTTTGTGTTACCTGCTGCAGCAACTTTATCTAACTGAGATTTATTAACTGCGTCATGAGCTTCAACGCCATCAGCTACCCCTTTAATAACAGTTTCACCTGCATTGATACCTGTAGCGTTAATTGTTGTCTGACCAACTGTTAAGCTGCCATTGTTTCCAAGGTTAACGTCTTTAGATAATTTAACATTCATAACGCCGTTGTCTACTACAACACCGATATTATTGTCTGTTAAATTAGTAGCGCCACCTTTAACTTTTAAGGTATCACCTAATTGTTTGTTAACTTCGCCAGTATCACCTGCAAAGGATAATCCTTTTCCTACTTTAGTATCAATATTAGTAATATTAGTAGTATTTACATTTACTTGGTCATTTACAAGTTTCAACTGATCTTCTGTTGCGGCACGACCAGATACAATCGTAGGGTTATTCACATTCCATGTTGTATTGGAAAGACCGGTTACTGTATTGTTTGTACCACCATTGATAGATACTGTGCCAGTCGTAATAGTGCCAGCCGTACTATCAAGTTTAATAGCTGTATTACCTGCACCTAATGTTACAGTATCATCTAAGTTAACCGTATAGGTTTTAGCTTGCGTTACCGCATCAGTAGCCATTGTTACGTTAATATTTTTTCCGCCTTCAACTTTTGTATTAGCTGCAGCAGCTTGGTTAATAACAGCGTCTAACTGCGATTTGTTAACGGCATCTGTAGCACTAACCCCAGCTTGTACATTCGTGATAGTCGTATTACCTGCATTAATGCCTGTGGTGCTCATAGACACATTGCCTGCTTTGAAGGTATTAGTAGTCACACTATTATGGTTAAGTACGGTGTCACCAATAGTTACGCTACCAGTGTTACCAAGGTTTACATCTTTAGCGAGTTTAACATTCATAACGCCGCTGTCTACTACAACACCGATATTATTGTCTGTTAAATTAGTAGCGCCACCTTTAACTTTTAAGGTATCGCCTAATTTTTTGTTAACTTCGCCAGTATCACCTGCGAAGGATAACCCTTTATTAACCGTTTCATTAATAGTAGTAATTCTAGAACTATTATCACTAATGTTAGTTGTATTTTGGCTAATCTTAGTGCTGTTGTCAGCAATATTATCAGTATTTATATTTACTTGGTCATTTACAAGTTTCAACTGATCTTCTGTTGCCGCACGACCAGATACAATTGTAGGGTTGTTCACATTCCATGTTGTATTGGAAAGACCTGTTACTGTGTTATTTGTACCACCATTGATAGATACTGTGCCAGTCGTAATGGTTCCAGCTGTACTATCAAGTTTAATAGCGGTATTACCTGTACCTAATGTTACTGT
>Ga0129306_1000439_pt1 | contig 65343 bp, 52 predicted proteins | sample P827metagenome_FD_94438 | JGI IMG/M metagenome (GOLD analysis project Ga0129306, IMG submission 94438) | Capybara group fecal microbial communities from Wisconsin, USA - P827 metagenome | ecosystem: Host-associated > Mammals > Digestive system > Large intestine > Fecal | place: USA: Wisconsin... | reverse complement strand
GAATTCGTGACGGCCGGAAACAGCTTCGCCGGCCGCTTCATCGACAAGATTGACGAGAATGCCCTGAAGCAAAAGCAAAACGAATGGATCGTCTCGCCGCTGAGCCTGCAGCTTGCCCTCGGCATGCTGCTCAACGGTGCGCAGGGTGAGACGGCCACTGAAATCTGTAAGACCCTCGGCTACGGCGAAGGCGAAACCGCCGAGATCAACGCCTGGGCCAAACTGATGCTCGAGCAGCTGCCGAAGCTCGACAAGAAGACGGACCTGGCCCTGGCCGACGCGATCTTCTACAACAAGACCATGACGCTGAAAACGCCGTACAAGAATGCCGTCGGCACCAACTACAAAGCTACGTTTGAAGCGCTGGATTTCACCAAGACGAAAGCCTCTGCCGACGTCATCAACAAATGGTGCGACAAGCAGACGAAGGGACTGATTCCCCATGTGCTCGACGAGGTGGATCCTTCCTATCTGGCCTATCTGGTCAACGCCCTCTACTTCAAGAGCCAGTGGCGGGAGAAATTTCCCAGGAGCGCTTCGGGCAACGAAACCTTCTACCAGGAAGACGGCAGCAAGGGCAAGGTCAAGATGATGAAGCAGGCCGGCCAAAAATTCCAGTACGGCGAGACGGAAGTCTGGCAGGCCATCCGGCTCCCCTATGGTAACGGAAACTTCGCCATGACTGTCGTTCTGCCCAAAGAAGGCCACACCGTGCGCGAGATCAGCGCCGCCCTGGGCAAGGGAGTATCGGTGTACACCGTCTGGGATGTCGAGGCAGACCTTTGGATCCCGCGTTTCGAGACCCAATACCACATCGGGCTCAATGACATCCTCAAGGACCTGGGCATGCCGCAGTCCTTCACCCCAAAGGCAGATTTCAAGGCCATGAGCGACTATGCCAGCTTCGTGGGCTTTGTCCAGCAGGACGCCGTGATCAAGGTCGACGAGGAAGGCACGGAAGCGGCGGCCGTGACCGTCATTGGCATGCTTACCGCTGCAGCGCCCATTGCGCCGCCCCAGAAAGTGGTTTTCCATGCGGACCATCCGTTCCTCTACCTGATCACCGAATCGAGCACCGGAACCATCTTGTTTGCCGGCAAGTATTCCGGGAAATAAGCAGATGATTCCCGCTTCTGCAGAGAAGGAAAGAGAGTTGATTGAAGCGCTTCGCGGAGGCATGACTTCCGCGAAGCGGGCTTTCTACGAGCAGTTTCACCGCTATCTGGCTGCCGTATGCGCCCGCTATGTCAGCAACAACGACGATGTCAAGTACCTGCTGCAGGAGGTGTTCATCAAGATCTACACCCGCTTCGACAGTTTCGCCTACCGGGGCACCGGATCGCTCCAGGCCTGGAGCCGTCGGATCGCGGTCAACGAGGCGCTCCAGTATCTCCGCGCCAGCAAGAAACGGCAGGAAGTTCCGCTGGAGAGCTTTGGCGACCTGCCCGAGCCGGACGATACGCCCGACCTGTCCGGAATTCCGCAAAGTGCCCTGCTGGACATGGTCCGGCGACTCCCGGAGCGTTACCGGACCGTTTTCAATCTGTATATATTCGAAGAGATGAGCCACAAGGAAATCGGCGCGCTGCTCGGCATCGGGGAGAGTACATCAGCCTCCAACCTGCACCGTGCCAAAGGCTTGCTCACGAAATGGATTCATGAATACCAAGACCATGAAAGATAACTGGATCCAAGCTTTTCAGGAAAAGCTCGGCGACTATGAGCTCGAGCTGCCCGACCAAGCCGCTGCCGGCCGCAAAACCGGGCGCATCCTGCCGCTACTGTTTGCGGGCGCTGCCGCAGCCGTCCTTCTGCTGCTGGTGCTGCTCCGCACGCCCGGACCGAGCCGGACGGAGCCGATCTCCCGCCTGGTCGCGGAAGCCCGACCCGTCCTAGACGCTCCCGCATTATCCCCCCTCGCGCCCGTCACCTTGCTGCCGGAACGCCGGCACCGGGTCGCTGCCGCACAGCCGGTAGCCATGCAGCCAGAAGCCGCGCAGCCGGCCGACACCCAGCCGGAAGCCGTGCAGCCGACCACGCAGCCGGAGGCCCCGCCGGAACCTGTCATCGCCTACGGAAAGGAAGAAGAAGCGATGCCCGAAGAACCGGCTTCCCGGCGCCGCACCCGCCTCTCGGGCCGCGTGCATGTGGATCCGTCCTTCCTGCAGTCCCGGGGCGCGACGCAGGAACCGCTCTCGCAGATCAAGGATGCGTATTACTTCGGAAACGGGACTGGACAGGATGCGGAGCCATGGCCCGCTATGGACCTTCCCGGCGAAAATAATGACCAGATAGCCCTTGCCCCGGAGAAGGGGGAGGTCCGTTGCGACCTGCCCGTCAAGGCCGGCATCGCCCTTCAGCTGGACGGGCCGGGGCGCTTTGCTTTCGGCACGGGCCTCGACTACGCCTTTCACCGCAGCCGGATCCGCTTTACAGGCGGTCCTGAATGGGAATACCGGATGCACTACATCGGCCTTCCGGTCCGGGGCCTTTTCACCCTGATCGACGCGAAACGGCTGAACTGGTATGCAGCCGCCGGCGGTGAGGTGGAATGGATGGTCGCCGGCCGCCTCTACAAGCGGAACGGCCGGCAACAGGACGTCTCCGAAACGATCGACCGGCATCCCTTCCTGTTCTCGCTGAGCGCCGCGACGGGCCTCGAACTCAAGCTCAGCGAGCATATCGGCCTCTATGCGGAGCCCGGCATCGCCTGGCATCCCAAACAGAAAGGGGATCTGCCCGATTACTACCGGGAGCATCCCCTCTCGTTCGATTTGCGCGTCGGCATGAGTTTCGATCTGAGATAGCAGCGCCATCAGGCGCTAAGAGCCCCGTAACTCATACCCCGGCGACGCGGCGGCGATACTCTTTGATGCAGGCGTCGAGGCGCTCGTGGGCCGTGGTGTCGCCGGGCACGTTGTGCGACGGGTGGATATAGAGCTTGACGCCGCGCTGCTCCAGGATCTCGGCGACGGTGCCGAGGGTCATCCAGACCGTGGTCACGAAGGCGACGGTCGAGAGCGGTCCGATCTTGTCGAATTCCTTCTCCATCTTCACGGAAGCGTCCTGCAGCGGGCAGCAGGAGTCCACCACGTAGTCAGCCAGCTGGAAGAGGTTCTTGCCGCAGGAGTGGCGCGGCACCTTGTCGCCCGTCTCGCCGGCGGAACCGTACACGATGACCTTCATGCCCAGGCGCTTCGCCTCGAGGGCCACGTCGATGTTGACGGCGTTGATGCCGGTGTGCGAGAAGAGCCAGATGCAGTCGCGGCGGTCGAAGTTCCAGCTGCTCATGATGGTCTTGCCGTAACCTTCCGTGCGTTCCAGGAAGAGGAACTGGTTGATGCCCATCTCACCCACGATGTGGGTGAAGAAGGTGAGCGGAATCTCGCAGAGCGGATGGAAGCCGACGAAGCCGCCGATGCGGGGGTACATTTCCTCGATGGGAAGGTTGGCGTGGCCGCAGCCGAAGGTATGCACCCAGCGGCCGGCTTCGATGGTGTCGGCCATCACTTCGGCCACCTTGCGGATGTTTTCCAGCTGCGTGGCTTCAATCTTGTCCATCACGGCGAAAGCGTTGCGCTTCCATTCTTTGGCATAGTTCTGTGTAATCATGGCTATTTCTTATTTTTTGTTGACTTGTTGGAGGGCGATGGGGACGATGACCATCATCGCCACGATGGCGGTGAAAAGGAGCGCAGGCAGCGTGGCGTAGCGGCCCAGCGTGAAGGCGTTGCCGGTCAGGCGGTTGAAGGTGAACTGTCCCAGCAGCCCGATGAAAATGGCGATCGACATGGCCGTCCCCGAATTGTTGCGGAACGCCCCGCCGATGTAGTTCAGGACCACCGGATAGGTGGCGCCCACGCCGAAACCGATGAGCCCCATCGAGACATAGGCCCCGACGGCCCCGTTGCAGAGCGTGAAGATCACCACGCCCGCGAGCGCCACGCTCAGATAGAGGTAGAGCGTGCCCAGCGCCTTGAGGCGGCGGGTGATCGCCCCCAGCGGGAAGCGCCCCGCCATCATGCCGAGGGTAAAGACCGTCATGGCCAGGGTCGCCGTCCGGGTATCCATCGGCGTGGTCCGGCTGAAAAATTCAACGGTGAAACTGCCGCTGCAGCCTTCAAAACCGCTTTCGAAGAACAGCACCACCGCGAAGAGCAGCAGCGCCGGATATTTCAGCAGGCCCAGCGACTGGTTCAGCGAGACATTCTCCGAAGGCTTGGCAGCCGGGAAAGCGATGCAGCCATAGAACACGATGAAGAGCGCCATGACGGCGGAAATTGCGTTCAGGGGGATGTTGTAGTTGGGGATGAAATAGTTGAGCAGGGTCCAGAGCAGCGCGCCGATGCAATAGAAGGCACCCAGCACGCCGAGACGTCCGCCCCGCCTGTCATCGTCATACATGTCGGAGACCACGGCATTGGTCAGGCCGTTCAGGATGCCGCCGCCCAGGCCGAGGAAGAACATGGAAGCGTGCAGCAGCGGCAGTTGCAGGAAACGGGCCAGCCCCTGCAGGCCGGCCAGCGCCAGCACCGAAGCCGTGATCAGCAGGCCCTTGTAGCCGAACTTGTCGACCACCGGCCCGAAGACCACCGTGCCCAGGATGATGCCGATCGACAGGGTGGAAGGCAGGGCGTTCGCGCCGTCCCCCACTATGGCGCCCAGCTTGCCGAGGATCGGGCCCAGCGAGAGCATCGCCACCCCGAAAAAGGCCATCCCTGCACAGGCAGCGGCAAAGACAGCCGTGGTGTTGTATTGTTTGACAGCCATACGTTAATGGTTCATTTCCCAAAGACAGAGGTAGGCAGCGCCCAGCAGGGCGGCGTCGCCCTCCAGGGCCGAAGGGCAGAACTTCACGTCGCGCATTGAGATGGGCTGTCCCCATTTGCGCGCTTCGCCGTAAATGCGGTCGATGAAGCGGACGGCCGGGCCGAAGAGCCCGCCGCCGAAGATGACTTTCTGGGGGTTGAAAAGGCTTACCAGGTTGGCGGCGCCCATGCCCCAGAACTGGATGGCCTTGTCGAGGATCTGCGTCGACACGGGATCTTTGCCATATTGGGCGAAGACATCGTAGCTGGTCATGCGCTCGTCCCCATACAACTTCTTGGCCTGCAGCCCGATGCCGTTTCCGGACGCATAGTATTCGAAGCAGCCCATGGGAATGAATTCGTCTTTGAAAGGGGTCTCCAGCGCCATCCAGCCCGTCGCGCCCACGATGTCGTTCGCGCCGTGGATGATGCGCCCGTCGAGCAGGATGCCGGCACCGATGCCCGTGCCGACGGCCAGATAGATGGCATCGGCACAACCCTGCGCCGCGCCTTTCCACACCTCGCCCAGAATATAGCAGGTGCGGTCGCTGGCTATCGAGATCTTGATGGAAGGGTCGCCCAGGACAGCCTGCAAGTCGTTCTTCAGGGGGTAATTGTCCCATCCCGGGATGTTGGGCGCCCAGACGGTTTCGCGCTTGGAGTAGACGATGCCCGGCACGCAGATGCCCACGGCTTCCACGGGCAGGTCGGGCCGTTGTGCCCGCAGCGAGACGATCATCTCGGCCACGATCACGCCGACGGCCGAGCCGGTGGCGCCTTCGAGCAGCCGGTACGCTTTCTTGAGCAGTTTTCCCTTATCGGAAAACAGGGCGGCGGATACCTTCGTTCCGCCCAGGTCCACACCGATGACAGCCATATCGTTGGTTTTATTGGGTCATGACGGCATTCCAGACCGCATGGCGGAGCGTGCCGCGGACGTCGTCCTGGTCGTATTCCCAGAACATCAGGCCGCGCATGCCCTGCTTGCGGACCCACTCGCCCTTGGCCGCGATGCTGCGGGGGTTGTCGTAGCCGCAGAAGAACTCTCCGCTCATGGTCTCCACATAGGGGCAACTGGCCTGCTCGTCCCATTTGTTGCGGCGGTACTGGTACGGATCCATCTCCAGAATCTTCCGGTAGGTGATGGCGGTCGGCGACTTGCTCCAGGAATGGCGGCCGTAGAAGGGTATGCCCAGCACCAGTTTGCCGGGGGCCACGCCGGCACTCAGATACGCCTGGACGGCACGATAACAGTCCTTGTAGGCCCGGGAATCGTTGAGGGCCGAATGATGGTGCGGCGCCTCGTCCAGGTCGTAGGTCATGATGTTGACATAGTCGACATACGGGTCCATGCCCTTGATGTCGATATAGCGCCAGCCCCCCGTGACGGCGACCTTGTCGGTGCAGTAGCCCGCATAGGAGATGGTATACTTATCCCCGAACGTCTCCCGCAGCTGCTTGACCAGCAGGACATAATTGTCCACGTCGCAGGAAACATCGCAGGCCGCGCCGCTCCACGACAGGCCGGGGTATTCCCAGTCGAGGTCCACGCCGTCCAGGTTGTATTTGTTCAGGAAGGCCATGCAGTCTTCCGCAAAGGCCTTGCGGCCGCTCTCGCTCTTGCAGAGCGCGGAGAAGCTGCCGCCCTGCTTGTTGTCGGAATTGGCCACGCCATGCGTAAAGCTCAGGCAGATCTTCAGATTCGGGTAATTCTTCTTGATGGATGCAATGCTTTCGAAGCGGGACATCGAGCCCTGCGGCTTGAATCCCTGGTAGACGCCGTCCACCATGTACAGCTCGGCGAAGGCGTAATTGATGTGGGTGATCGAGACGGCTTCGGGCATCTGGGAACCGTAATAAGTCACATACGCGGTGACCTGGCGCCCGTCGTCGATGCGTTCATGAAGCAGGACCGCCGGCTCGTTGATGGGCGGATCCACTTCCCGCTCCGGCTCGGGCTCAGGTTCGGGCTCGATGGTATGGCAGGCCACCGGTCCGAAGGCCAGCAGCAAAACTGCCGCGAAGGCCAGAAAGCGCTTATTCATCATACAAAAGATACGGTTTGCGCTGTTCCTTGAAGAAAATGATGTCGTTGGCCCACATGGCCCGGATTTCGTCGGAAGTCGCTCCTTCCATGATCATGCGGCGCACGTAGTCACGGCCGATGAGGAGCTCGAAGAACGAACGGAAAAAGTGGCTGCCCAGGTGCAGGTTGTTGTAGGCATCGATGACATAGTCGAGGTTGATGCCGGCCGCGAGGACTTCGTCATCGGAAGGACGCTCGCGGAGATCCACGCCGTAGCAGAACTGGTCGATCTGCGGCGGCTCCTTGGCGCCGTCCATGCTGCGGGGCGTGAACGAGTATTTGTAGCCCTTCATGTTGGGATGGCCGTACATCTGGAAGGGGAAGTCGGTGCCGCGGCCCAGGCTCACCGGCGTGGCCTCGAAATAACACAGCGAGGGATAGAGGTAGATCGAGCGCATGTTCGGCAGGTTCGGAGACGGCTTGATGGGCAGCACATAGCGCGACTGGTGGGTGTAGTTCCGGCATTTGACGACGGTCAGGTCGCATTTCACATGCTCGGGAAGCCAGCCCTCCCCGTTGATCATCAGCGCCAGCTCTCCCAGCGTCATGCCGTGGCAGACCGGGATGGGATACCAGCCCACGCCGGACTTGTATTTCAGGTCGAGGATCGGGCCGTCCACCACGAAGCCGATGGGATTGGGCCTGTCGAGCACGATCATCTTCTTGTCGTGCTTGGCGCAGACGTACATCATCTTGCCCATCGTCTCGTTGTAGGTGTAGAAACGGACGCCGACATCCTGCAGGTCGAAGATCAGCACGTCGAATTCGGAGATGGCCTCGTCCGAAGGATAGCCGCCCTTGCCGTCGTACAGGGAACTGATCGGCACGCCGGTCGGGCCGTCGACGGAGTTGCCCACCAGCTCGCCGGCATCGGCCGTGCCGCGAAAACCGTGTTCGGGCGAAAAGATCGAAACCACGTTGACATTGAGTGCGAGCAGGGTGTCGAGCACATGGCAGGTTTCGCTGATCATGCCGCTCTGGTTGGAGAGGATGGCCACCCTTTTGCCTTCCAGCAGCGGAAGATAGGCTTCCAGATCCATGGCGCCGGGCTTGATGTCAGGCGTGGGCGGATAGACCTTCAGCGTGGGCTGCGAGACGCAGGAGGTCAGGGAGAGCACGAAGGCCATCAGCAGGAGAATGCGTTTCATATCGGTCAGAATAACAAGGTTCGGGTTTGGGCGTCTTCCACCTGGATCTGCACCTTGAGCGTGTCTTCAGGCAGCAGCTCTTCGATCATCTCGGGCCACTCGATCAGGCAGCGGTCTCCGGAATCGAAATACTCGTAGAGGCCTATGTCGAGCGCCTCGGAGAGACGGTTGATGCGGTAGAAATCAAAATGATAGACCGGCTCGCCGCGGCGGTCCCGGTATTCGTTGACGATGGTGAACGTCGGGCTGTTGACCACGTCGCGTACGCCGAGGGCTTCGCAGACCGCCGTGATGAAGGTCGTCTTGCCGGCTCCCATCGCGCCGTAGAAAGCCACGATGCGCGCCTCGCCGATGTGCGCCAGGAACGCTTCCGCTGCCCGGGGCAGGTCCGCTGTGCCGTTGATGATGATTTCGGTCATATCTTTGCAAAGATAATAATTATCACTATTTGTTGGTATTGCCTCTTCCGTAAAAATCGGTGATCTTTGCTGCATGAATTGTAATTTCAATTGTAGCGAATGTGAACTGGCTGCGAAGGGAAACAAACGCATCCTGGTCGATGTCATCGGCCACGAGCCGGAAGGCGGGATGCTGTCCTTTTCGGGCCGGCACCATTTGACGGTCGAGTTCGGTGAATATCTCATCTGTTTCGTCAATCACTGCGGAGAGGATGTCCATATCGGCAGGAAGATTATCTCCACGAAACCTGCCGTCGTGTTGGATATCATCGATTCCATGTCGCTGCAAAACAGCCTCAGGCTCACTTCCAGGCTGATCGATATGGATTACCGGGCCGTGCTCGCCTTTTCCGCTTACGACCGCCTGCTGGCTACCGGGCATTCCCTGGATTACGAGACCCTCGGCGAGATGATGGGCTTTGCGTCAACGGTACTGGACGCGTCCGAGGAAAGTTTCAGCAGGCTGCTTTCCCTGATCGTCGAGACCTATCGCCAGCCGGTCAAGAAACACGTCCACGTGCCCTATGGCCAGGATGTGGACAAGGCCATCGAAAAGATTACCGCCCTGATTTCCCGTTCGCCCGGGCTGTCGAACCGTTACCACGACCGCTATCTGGCCGTCCGCCTGCTGGAAGATCCCGAATACATTTCCCCGCTTCTGGAAGGCTATCCGATGGCATCCCGGATTGTAGAAGCCGCCCGCGCGGAATCCCAGGCCCTTACCCGGCAACTCGAAGAAAGCCCGGAAACCCTGATCCGGAAAGCGCGCCACGGTTATATCCACGGCGCACTCGTCGAAACCCTCCACCACAGTTCAGACAATTCAGACCATACCCTTCTTCAAAAGATAGACGCCGTCCTGACCAACCGCGTGATCGGCCTTCCGCTGCTTCTCGTGGTGCTTTTCCTGGTCTTCGAAGCCACCTTTGCCCTCGGCGCCTGGCCGCAGCAGTGGATCGAAGACGGCGTGGAGATCCTGTGCGCCTGGCTGACGGGCGTGCTGCCGTCCGGCTGGCTGACCAGCCTGCTGGTCGACGGCGTCGTGCAGGGTTGCGGAGCCGTCATTTCCTTCCTTCCGAACATCTTCATCCTCTTTGTGCTGCTCTCCCTGCTGGAAGACACCGGTTATATGGCCAGGGCGGCCTTCCTGATGGACAAGATCATGCACAGGATCGGCCTTCACGGCAGGTCGTTCGTGCCGATGCTGCTCGGTTTCGGATGCAACGTGCCGGCCATCATGGCCGCCAAGTCCATAGACAATCCGAAAGACAGGACGCTGACGATGCTGATGATCCCGTTCATGTCATGTTCTGCCAGAATTCCGGTGTACCTGCTGTTTGTCGGCGCCTTTTTCGCCCACAGCAAGGCCCTGGTGATGATGGGCATTTACCTGGCCGGCGTGCTGCTGTCCATCCTCTTCGCCATCATGATGAAGCGGACGAAGTGGTTCCGGCAGGAAGCGGACGATTATGTGTCGGAGCTTCCTGCCTTCCGCAAACCCACGCTGAGAAGTACTTGGAGCCATGTCTGGGAAAGGACTTCGGACTATCTTCACAAGATTACGACGGTCATCCTGGCGGCATCGGTCATCATCTGGGCACTGGAATTTTTCCCGAGGGAAAGGACGATGGACGGTAAATACAAAGAAGAATCCTACCTGTGCGACATAGGAAAGGGGCTGGAACCCGTGATGAAGCCGCTGGGTTTCGACTGGAAACTGAACGTCTGCCTCCTTACGGGACTCCCGGCCAAGGAAGCCATTGTCAGCACGATGGGTATTCTCTACCATACGGAAGACGACGAGTCTCTCACCCGTGCGATGACCGAAGGCGAGGGCATGAACCAGGCGGTGGCCCTTGCCTTCCTCCTGTTCGTACTGCTGTACTTCCCCTGTGTCGCCACGATTACGACGCTCCGGAAAGAAACGGGGTGGAAATGGGCGGCTTTCACGGTAGTCCATTCGCTTGTTCTGGCCTGGCTGGTTGCTTTTCTGGCCTATCACGTCACCGGTTTCTTCATGGGATAGAGACCGTCCTGACTATTTCCATTTCTTTTGTGTTGTTGTTCCTCGCCGGAAGTAGTTTCCCAGCCGGGCCTTACAAGAACGAGCGCTAGCGCACCAGCCACTTTTCGGGATCCTGTTTGTCCGTTCCCTTCCAGAGCTGGAAGTGCAGGGTGAAATACTCGCCGTGCTGCACCAGCACGCACTGGTTGTAACCCGGCATGACGATGATCTTGCGGACTTCGCCCGCGAAGACGCTGTAGACATCGGCCCCCTTGGTGGTGGAGAAGGTGATGCCGGGGTTGTCGGGCAACTTCAGGTTGGTGTAGACCGGATGGTTGTGGACGCCGAAGCGCTCCTGAAGCATCTCCATGGCAGTTTAAGCTTGCGGCAGGTTGGCGAAATAGAAATGATCGCTCTCTTTCGGGCATCCCTGAAACAAATTTGGGCTCTTTTTGCTACGGTCTCTCACAGAATATAGAATCTTCTATTCCTTCACCGGCCTAATGGACAAGCATGCACAACGAGGCTGATTCATAGCAAAAAACAAATCAGCCCAATCATATATCCCCTCAAAGTCCATAGAGAACGCACTGTATTGGCAAGAATTAAACCAACAAGGTTCTGCTGTCCAATAATCACCGGACAGGGGCATTCTATCGTGCAAATCACCAACAAAATAGCCACTTTCATAGGTATCCAGGTCGTGAGTAATCAAAGCAGGAAAGAATATTGTACCCTCTTTTTCGTTCCTTGGATTCGTATAAAAATGAAAGCCTTGATCTATCCACATGGATTGATTGTTGGATGCACTGATTTCCGACTCTGACTGAATCATTTTCTTCCCTGTCTTGATGAATCCAGAAAAGGCATGCCCATTAGGAACCTTAAAGCCCGGAGGACAAGGATCATAAATGGTTTTATATACAGACTTGTCGGCATCCTCGTTTCCTTTAACGGCTGTCATTTGGGCTGAATTCCAAAGGTTGTCATATCGTTCTGAACACCAATCATGCTGGTTTTCAGGATCAGTTAATGCCACACGCATGGGCTCATTAATAGCACGCTGGACAGTAGTGCCGGCCATTGAGGTCGGTACTTTAACAATAAGTTGATTATCGCGGTCATATGCTGGCTTTACAAAGCCCATTGCCTCAGAATAATAACACAGTAATGGATCCTTTCTCCCCCACTGATAAAATGGATTGCTGTAATAGGACTTGCCGGCTTGTGTGATATACAGTGTATCGCTAAGGCCCGTTTGATCTTGTGTAAAACGTATCATTACGCTACGGGAATTAGCGCCGTTTTTGACACAACCTAAATTCATAAGCATCATTTCATTAGAACTTACCGTACTTGCATTGGCATATGGATAAACCGTCTTAGTTGCTAGCGTAGACGTAGGATTATCCATCACCCAAATATGCCAGCTCCAGACTATGGTTTCATCTTCCGTCATTGCCGCCAACAAGGCGTTGCCCTGAGATATCCTTTCGGGGGAGACAAAGAAATAAATATAATTCTGGTCAAATTCCACACTCGGAATCATTCCTTGTACATCCTGCCAAAGAAGAGCGGCTTTCTTGACAACAACGCCATTATCCTTGAGCCAAGGGGCGGTAATATGCGTGCCCGCATGATTCAGGAACCCTCCTGTCATTACGCCACTGCCAGCATCAGGTCCCATGTATGCCAGTTTGTTGTCTCCTCCATCTTTTATGGCATTCCCATAGATTAGAGGAAACTTATACCATCCGGGAGCACTCACGACGTAGCAGTTTGCCGTCGTTTGGCTATGAGAGTTTCCATAGATGTCATGAAGGGATAGATCGTATGCCGAAGATGATGAAGAAGCAACAGCTTGAGTAGCCCCGGTCCATTCTGAATTGTCACTGTTAGGTGTCGCGCTCAAAACACAATCCGCATACCCTTTCCCGGAAGGAGTGATTGTTAGCCAGGAAGGAGCGTTTTGTGACCAAGTATTTCCATCATCAACAGAAAAATCAGCTGACCAATCCATGTCGATAGTCGGGCCTTGATTATTATATTTGCAGCTATAGATGACATATTCCAATGCATCGCCGGTATTATTGATTGTTTTATGAGGACAAGAAACCTCAAAATAGTACTCATACCCTGTAGCTAGACAATTGGTAAAACGCGTTTTTTTCCCTTGCTCACAACAGATGTCTGCGCCATCCTCCTTTTCAAACGCCAATCGCTGTGTGTAACCATTCTGGAACGACAGTTCTATGGAGATGCCGCTTTGATTAAAAGGTAGCGTGATTACCGATATTTTGGTATCCGTTATTGATGATAATCGAATCCCCGACGGAAAGACAATTTTGATTTCATTGGTGGCATTTGATACATTATCCATCGTTAGTGCCTCTAATCCTGAAGGCGATAAGGTAGCTGTAAAATCTCCGGCCAAAGGTTTCTCATCTGAGATGATGGTCAATTCAATCAGATCGGATTCTGTCATTGACCGCGCTTCCGTACGAAACGTAAACTCCATTGCCGTAATCAGGGATTTGAATTCAAGGTTCACGCAGTCAGACTTGCTATCTGTTTTTGCACAAGCATACATATACGCATAGTTCATACTGGGAGTATACTTACTTCCATCTTTAATTACATTCTGAACCGCAGGAATCGTTCCCTTGACAGTCGCCCCATTCATACCATTGGAAACTATTGAAGCCACTGTGGGCATCTCGCGGCCATTATTCATCGACTCGGCTGGATAAAGTGCGTAAAAATAGTGTGTACCCTTACCCCATTTAATACCCGTATCGTTTGTTGGAGTTAAAGTAGCCGATTGAGACTTATCAGATGGATCAGGCATTACAATATAATCGATGGTCTGAACATCACCCTTTTCCTGCTGCGCTTGCTGGCACAAAATACGGATTCGATCGGTACGCTCCCAATCGATACGTTCCCAATCAGAGGTATTGGATAATCGGTTTTTTCCGGCATCCTCGCCACTGTAATTCGTTTTAGTCTCAACTGTGCCAGCCAGTTTCGTACTCGCTGAAAAAACCACTTCATGCTTTATCAGAAAAAGTTCTTCCAATTGATCGCATGATACCAGACACAAGATTGCCAATGCTAGGGCAGCAACATGTTTTCCCATATTACGTATTTTTTGTGTGAATAATATCTATATCAAATAATTATCGACCATGATAACCCTTCTCAGGCTCGCCTTCGTAGTACCAGCCGTAGTCGTTCTTACTCCCATTGTTCCTAAATAGCGGATCCCTTCTACTTCGGGGTTCACTTCGTACTCGACATTGGCTTTCACTTCGACGGCAAGCGTATGTTTCTCGTTTGACAGTTCGTAGCAGGGCGTGGTCACGAACAACCCTGAAGCATTTGACTGAGACACAGAAACAACAGTCACTTTTTCCTCACAAGTGAAAGTAATTGTGCAATTTCGCCCATCGTAATCAGGGTTGGCATCGCATCGGATGTTGATCTTGCTGCCGGAAACGTCTTCACCGGAAGCTGGTGAGACACTGCACCAGGATTGATCCGAACTGGCCGTCCAGGGTTTGTTGGCAGTCAAAGCAATCGTCGACGTACCTCCAGCATCGGGGAATTCAAGCGATGTCTGGTCTATGATCAGCAAAGTTTCTTTTTCACACGAAAGAATGGCGAATGCCGCCGTAATCAGGAGAACAAAAGGAAAGAGCCGCTTCATGGCTGGTTGCTGGTTTGTTCTGCCGGGGCCCGCCGAACTGGGTAAACAAAAAAGAAAGTGTGGGCCATCTTATCTTCCCCGGTGAACTGGGCTCTGGACTGCCTCAAGGTCGGGGTCGATGAAGATCGCTCACACTTTGCTATGGCGTGACCCGAGGGTCGACGGATAGCCAGTGCGAGCGTCTCGCCGATACCGCACCTTGATTCGAATGGTCCAGATTCAGTTCAAGCGGTACAAGCTAAACGCTTTCTATGTTTGTCCTAAAGGACTTTACAAAGATAATGATAAACTTTTTATTTTCTTGTATAAGATTTTGCTTTTTTGCCGGATTGGTCCGGAAATATCTGCTTATTTTGTCGACAAAAATGAGAGAGATGTATGAACGTGATTCGAACGACCGTTGTATCCATTCAAAAAGATGACTTATGCCTATGTCAAAGAAACAAACGATAAAGGTGTCTGACGAACAGGTTGCGAAAAGAAACCAGTTGAGTGCCCCAATAGAAAGGAGAATTTATATGGTCCGGGGCATTCAGGTTATGATTGACCTCGACCTTGCTTCCTTGTATGGCGTTGAAAACCGTTCATTAAGGCAGACTGTCAGGAGAAATATTGACAGTTTTCCTGAAGATTTCATGCTCAGGCTCACAAACGATGAGGCAAACGCCCTGATAGCCAAAGGGGTGTCACAATCTGTGATACCCCCTGGATATAATACTGGCGGAGCGGAAATGTTTGCCTTCACCGAACAGGGGGTCGCCATGTTGGCCTCCGTACTCAAGAGTGCGAAGGCCAGAAAGATCAGTATTGAAATAATGCGTGCATTTGTCGCCATGCGCCAGTTCTTAATGTCTAACGCCCAGGTCTTTCAACGGCTTGACAGGCTTGAAATACGGCAATTGGAAACAGATAATAAGATTGAGCAAGTTTTTGCCATGATGGATGAAGGAAGCGAGGATAATAAACAATGCATCTTTTATGAAGGCCAAGTTTATGATGCCTATGACTTCGTCTGTAATCTTATTAAGGGCGCAACGGAACGCATTGTCCTTGTAGACAACTATTTGGATCATTCTGTTCTGACGATGTTGGACAAACGGGAACCCGGAGTTGATGCGACAATCTTTACGCAGAAAGCAGACGACCAGTTCAAACTGGATATTGCCAAACACGACGTTCAGTATCCTCCTATCCCGCTTTGGATCTTCAAGATGTCTCATGACAGATTCTTGATTGTTGACAATCGGGTTTACCACATTGGGGCCTCCATCAAAGACCTTGGCAAGAAATGGTTTGCAGTGTCTCTTATGGAAGCCCAAGATGCTAACGCTATCATTACCCGGCTTCAAGAAGATGCATTACCTATGTAATGACGGAATTTTGAGTGTCTCAAAGATTCGTGTTTTTCAAAGTATCCCATGGAGAAATAATTCAGCTGCAAATCCCTGAACGACAAGAATGGACTGCCTCAAGGTCAGGGGAGGTGCCGGTCTTAATGGCCGGCACCATTATGTTTTCGGTGACGGGTGTTCCCGGATGGCCATTATTGTAAGGGTATCCTGCGGGGTTCCTTCGCGCACACGTCGGCACTGACAATCAACCCGTAATTCTGAAAAACGCCATCAGTCGATTAGCTTCCGCCGGTCGAGGAAACGGAAACCGGCGGCTTCGAGCAGGTGCGCGGGCAGAATCTCCGGCTCGCCGGCAAGGTCTGCGATGGTGCGGGCTACTTTCAGGATACGCGTATAGGCCCGGGCCGACAGGCCCATGCGGTCGAGAATCCGCTCAAGGGTGCGGCGGCAGTCCCCGCTGAGCCGGCAGTATTGCTCGACCTGGCGGGCCCCCATGGCTGCATTGGTATAGATGTCGGTGCCGGCGAAGCGGGCGGCCTGCACGTCCCTGGCCCGGGCGACCCGCGCAGCGATCTCGGCACTGCTCTCCTCCGGCGGCAGCGGCTGACTGCCGTCCGACAGGCCCAGCAATTCCACGGCGGAGAGGCTCTTGACCCAGATCTGCAGGTCGATACGATCCATCATTGGCCCGGAGATGCGCGAGAGATAGCCCTCCACGGCACCCCGGGTGCAGGAGCAACGGCCCGTTTCATCTCCATAGTAGCCGCAGGGACAGGGGTTCATGGAGGCAACCAGCATGAAATGCGCCGGATAGTCCACCTTGTACCGGGCCCGGGAAATGGTCACCCGCCCGTCTTCGAGCGGCTGGCGCAGGGCATCGAGCAGGCTGCGGCTGAACTGCGCAATCTCATCACAATAGAGCACTCCGTTGTGGGCCAGGCTGATTTCGCCGGGAGCGGCGTTCTGGCCGCCGCCGATCAGGGAAACCAGGCTGGCGCTGTGATGCGGGGCGCGGAACGGACGTTCCTGCATCAGGCCCTCGCTGACACGGGCGCCACGGCCCGCCACGGAGTAGATTTTGCCCGTTTCGATGGCTTCTTCCCGGGTCATCGGCGGCAGGATGGACGGCAGGCAGGATGCCATGAGACTCTTGCCGCTTCCCGGCGCGCCGACCAGGATGATGTTGTGGCTCCCGGCGGCAGCGATTTCCAGGCCCCGCTTGGCCAGCGCCTGCCCCCGCACCTGGCGGAAATCATTGCCGGAGGGACGGAAGGGTGTCGCACCCGCCCGCTTGCACACCCGGAGATGGTCGCATTGCTCGCGCCGCGTCAGCACTTCGATGGCCTCGGCCAGCGAAGAGACGCCATACACGGCCAGGCCGTCCACTTCCGCGGCTTCACAGGCCGAACCGGCCGGGAAGATACAGCCGCCGAACCCTTCTTCCCGCGCTTTCAGCGCCACGGGAAGTACCCCGTTCACGGCCCGGATCCGGCCGTCCAGGGCCAGTTCGCCCATGATCAGGAATTTGTCGCCGTCGACCAGCGACACCTGCCCGGAAGCGGCCAGCACGCCCAGGGCGATGGCCAGGTCGTAGGCCGAGCCTTCCTTCCGTATGTCGGCCGGAGCCAGGTTGACGACAAGTTTCCGCCCCGGAATGCGGAAGCCATAGGAAGTCAGCGCCGTGATCACACGCAAAAGGCTCTCCCGCACGGCGCTGTCGGGCAGCCCTACCAGATGGATGCCGATACCGACGGACAGGTCGACTTCCACCGTCACTACGACCGCCTCCACACCGATGCAAGTCGCACAATAACTCTTGTTCAACATCGTTCGTCCTCTCTAAAGGTTGTTCCGCAAAGATAAGGCGCCCGGCATGCAATAAAAAAAACGGTTGAAAGATTAACCGTTTTTTTGATTTTCCCGAAAAAGCTGGGAAAGTTAAATCTCCAGAAGACGCTGATTGTCAGATCCTGAAGCGGAAACCAAGCTCGAAATTCGCCTGCAGCGGCTGCTGCGTCCGGATGCTCAGCGGCTGTCGATTGTCGAAGAAATAGATCAGGCTCGGATCGAAGTAGACACCCATGTGCGGGATGAACCAGTATTCGATGCCGACGCCGGCCTTGGCCGACCATTGCAGACCCTTCACTTTCTCCGATGCGACGTTGCTGCCGAACACATAGCGCTGGGCGACGCATTTCTCGGCTGCGCCTGCCACGGAGGCATACACACCGAGGTGCGGCGTCTGGACGAAATGCCACGACAGCGCGAGGGGAACACCCACATAGTGCAACTGATTGTACGCACCCTCATACAGCACTTTCTTGTAGAGGATGTCGAACTGCGACACCAGGTAGGAGTAGTTCACGCCCGTCGCGATCGAGAAACGGTCGGTGAGCGGGAAAGCCACCTGCACGCCGAACGTCAGCGGAGCGTAGAATTTCGGCGCATTGGACGCGGAGATCGGCTCGATGTCCGAGACGGCCTGGCCCTTCCCGGTCTGGGAAGAAGCGTGCGAGGCGCTCGGAATGTAGAACAGGTCACCGTCGGATGCAGCCGTGGTCAGATTGGATAATATGGAGATTTGTGATGTGTGTGTGCGGGAACGGGAAGATCGGGACGACTCTTCGCGGGTCCAGTAGTCGGCCGGAAGGTCTTCTTCTGTGAGCAAGTGCTTTGTTTCATCGGCCTTGGGCTCTTCTGCGGGCGCGGCGGCGGGCTCCTGCGTGACAGGCTCCTGGACGGCAGGTTTCTCCACCGGCGGTACGACCGCAACGGGCGCCTCGCCGGCAGGCCCGGCCGTGGCAGGGGCCTGCGGCGCGGCAGGCTTGGTTACACGGGCTGCCGCCACGGCCTGGCGCGGCAGGGCGGCAATCTGCTCCTCGATGGGGGCGATGTCAGGTACGGGAACTTCGGCAGGCGCCACGACGGGAGCCCCGGCGGGCTCGATGGTGCCGGCGATCCGGGCCGGAGCTTCGACCTGACCGTCGTTCCGGGGACCCCGGAAGACGAGCAGCGCAAGGGCCAGCACCGCGGCCGCGGCGGCGGCAGCCACCGTGAACCGACGGAACACGACCTTGCGACGGCGACGCGCGAGCCCCTGGCTGATGCCTTCCCAGACATCAGGCGCCGGTTCGGTCACCCCTTCAAGGCGATCGCGCAGCCGCTGGTCAAAATCATCTCTTACCATGATATAACTCTTTTATCTTTTCTTGCAACAGGCTTCGGGCACGGCTCAGCTGGGAGCGTGAGGACTGCTCGGTGATGCCGAGCAAGGCGCCCACTTCCGCGTGCGAGTAGCCTTCCATCACGAACAAGTTGAAGACGCTCCGCAGTCCGGCAGGCAGTCCCGCGACCAGGTCGAGGATTTCCCGCGAACTGATCTGCTCCAAAACGCCATGCTCCAGCACGCCGCCCGCTTCCGGCACTTCGTCGATGTCTTCGGTCCGCCGAAGCACGTCCGTCCTGCGGATATGCATCAGCGAGGCATTGACGAAAATCTTCCGCATCCATCCCTCGAAGGAGCCTTCACCCTTGTAGGTGCCAATCTTGTCAAATACTGTGAGGAAACCCTCCTGCAGTACGTCTTTTGCATCCTCCCGGCCCAGGTACCGCACACACACCGGATACATCACCGAAGCGTATCGATCGTACAACACCCGCTGGGCATTCCTGTCTCCATGCGTGCAGCTGGAAATTAGTTCTGCTTCAGTATATGTGGACGTCTCACGCATCGCTGCTCATTATAGATGCAGAAAGGGGCTTGAATGTTGCGTCTTCCCGCGCAAAAAAATTTTGGTTTGTTTTTTGTTAGGGTTTTTACCACTATTTTTGTAACGAATTTAGAAAAAAAGATGGAGAGTCCAAGATTTTTGCGCAAGATTGTCCTAGCGGCCGCACTCCTCTGCATGGCTTTCGGCCTGCAGGCGCAGTCCGCCAAATATATCGAAGCCCTGAAAAACTACCAGCAGGGAGAAACCGCCGAGGCCCTGCGCCTCTTCCAGGAAGAATTCCAGGAAAACCCGTCCAACGACGCAGCCTGCTATTATATCGCGGCCATCTGTTCCAACGACCCGGACCGGAGGCCAGAGACGGAGAACTGGCTCAAGCGCGCCATCGAGCTGTCGCCCGACAACTTCTGGTACCGCTACAACCTGGCCCTCTGCTACCTGCACACCGAGCGCCCGGAACTGGCCGTCCCGATGCTCGAGCAGCTGACGGCCGAGTTCCCGAAAAAGACCGAGCTGTATTTCGACCTGATCAACGTCTACCTGACGGACAACGAGATTGAAAAAGCCCTGTCCACCCTCGACAAGATCGACGCCATCCGGGGCCGGAGCGAGATCGTGGGCCTGACCCGTACGGAGCTGCTGCTCAAGAAGCCCGACGCCAACCCCGACAGCGTCTACCAGTCGCTGGCCGACTACTATGCGGAGTGCCGCACGCCGCGGCTGGCCAGTGTCCTGGGCGACTATTTCGCCAGCACGTACCGGGATTCCCTGGCCCTGAGCTACTATGACGAAGCCCTGGCGATCGAGCCCGACTATACGCCGGCCTGGTTCGGCAAAGCCGGTGTCTACCAGATGCTCCGGCAATACGGCAATTTCTTCTCGAGCATCTCGCACGTGATGCGCGATCCCTATGTGCAGCCCGAAGCCAAGGCCGCCCAGGTGGAGCAGATGACCGCCAACCCGCAGTTCGTGCGGACCTTCTCGGAGGAATTCGACCAGATGATGCTCGACCTGCGCACCGCGCATCCCACCGACAGCACCATCAACGCCCTGATCGGCGGCTTCTGGTACCGGACGGGCCGTCCGGAACTCGCCATCGAGATCATGCGGCAGAACATGGAGCAGCATCCGGAAAGTTTCGACGCCGCCATGCAGTACCTCTTCCTGCTCTACTACCAGCAGGCATGGCCGGCCCTCTCCGACAACGCCACGGTGGCCATCCAGCGCTTCCCCGAAAGCCCCGACCTGCTTCAGCTGCGGGCCATCGCCCTGTCGCAGATGAAAGAATATACGGAAGCGCTCCAGGACTACGAGGCCATCCTGCGCATGCATCCGAAAGACACGACGGTGATGAAGGTCACCTACTCTTCGATGGGCGACTTGTACCACCAGATGGGTGACGCCAAGAATTCCTACAAGCATTACGATAAGGCGCTCAAGATCGATCCCGACTACAATCCCGTGCTCAACAACTACGCCTACTACCTCTCCCTGGAAGGGAAGAACCTGAAGAAGGCCAAGGAGATGAGCCGCAAGACCATCACCGCCGAGCCGGACAATCCCACCTATCTTGACACCTATGCCTGGATCCTGCACCTGCTGGGACAGGACATCGAGGCCAAGGCCATCTTCAAGCACGCCATGCTCTACGGCGGCAAGGAGAGCCGCACCATCCTCGAGCACTACGCCGTCGTCCTGGAGGCCCTGGGCGAAAAGGATCTGGCCAATATCTACTACAAGCAGGCGGCGGCCATGGCCGCTGACGAATAACGAACGACCATGAAACGCTGGCTCTTCTTCCTCCTGATGCTGCTTGCCGCGACCGCTGCCTTCGGACAGCAGGACGTGTCGAAGCAGAAGGAGCGCAAACGCCAGATCGAAGAGGAGATCAGCTTCATCGACCGCCAGCTCAAAAGCATCACCACCCAGCAGAAAGCCACCACCGAACAACTTTCCCTCATCCGCCGTCGCGTCACCAACCGCAAGTCCATCCTCAACGACCTCGACAAGCGGATCGCCGTGATCGACGACGCCATGACGCAGAAGCAGCGGGAGATCAACCGGCTGCAGAAAGAGCTCGACACGCTCGAGATCTACTACAGCAAACTGATCTACAATACCTATAAGAACCGCGATTCGCGCGTGTGGTTCCTCTATATCCTCTCGAGCGAGAATATCGGGCAGGGCTACCGCCGCTTCGCCTTCCTCAAGAGCCTGGCCGGCGAAGTCAGCAACCAGGCCGACAAGATGCGCGCCAAGCAGGCCGAACTGGAGGAGGAGCGGGCCCGGCTGGCCGAAATGCGCGCAGAGGCCAAGGCCACGCGGGCGGAACGCGAAGAGGAATACCGCAAGCTGATGGCCGAGGAAAAGAAGTCCAAAGACGACATGAAGCGCCTGGCCAAGAGCGAGAAGCAGTACCGCTCCGAACTGTCGGCCAAGAAGAAGGAGGTGGACCGCCTCAACCGGGAGATCCAGAAACTGCTCAAGAGCGCCGTGGCCCAGCAGCAGAAAGACAAGACCCGGATCGACACGGCCTTGTCCGACGAGTTCGCCAAGAACCGGGGCAAACTGCCCTGGCCGTTGAAACAGGGCGTCATCGTGGAGCGCTTCGGCGTCCACAACCATCCGGTCTACACCAACCTGAAGTTGCCCGACAACCCCGGCATCACCTTCTCCACCACCAAGGGGGCCGATGTCTACAGCGTCTTCGCGGGCGAAGTTCGCAAGATCATCGTCATGCCGGGTTACAACCAGTGCGTCCTGGTGCAGCACGGCGAGTATTTCACCCTGTACTGCAAACTCGGCAAAGTGAGCGTCAAGAGCGGGCAGAAGATCGAGACCGGCACCAAGCTGGGTACGCTCGAGGCGGACGGCAACGCCTCCACCCTGCACTTCCAGCTCTGGAAGGGAACGGACAAACAGGATCCCGAAAAGTGGCTGGTGAAATGAGAGGCCGGGGCGGGTCCGGCTTGACGGGCGATTACTTCAACGCCACCGGGCTGTCGTAGATGGGCCCGGCGTAGATTTTCAAGAATAATTCGCGGAGCTTGTCGGCGTCAAGCGACGGATACGCAGCGATGTCGTGCTCCATCTTGTCGATGAACCGCTCCTTCAGCGCCGGCTCGTAGCAGCCCGAAAAGCGTTTCGTGCCGTTGAGCAGGTCGTAGGCCACATAGTTGGTGTCCCACAGCCGGTATTCCCGCCATACCTGCGCATCGATCTGCGTGGCGATTGCGGCGATGTCTTCCCGCTTGAGCGGATCGCTGAAGCCCGTTATGTCGATCGGGGTGCCGAAAGCCAGGTGCACGCGGCCTTTCTGCTGGGTGAGGCCCGTGATAATGCTCTGCAGGTCCTCCCCCTTCGCCTTGACGTACGGCTTCCCGTCAAGCGTGCGGTAGTGCTCCACGGCCTTGAGAATGTCGCAGGGCTCCCATTCGTACGAGATGGACAGTGGCGTGATGTGCAGGGCTTCCACCTGCGCTTTGCTGTCGCCGTTCATCAGCAGCATCCGCACCAGGCCGGGCTCGGTGCGGTCGCGGCCGTCCTTCGTGCGGCCGTTGCGCTGGGCGATCCAGAGCGAATCGCCGTGGGAGACCACATAGTTGATGTAGGCCGACAGGTGCATCGAGGAACGCAGGAAACTGCGGATATTGCTGGTTTTACGGTCAGTGCGGAACATCTTGTTCGACATCCCGAAGTCGACCACGAACTGCGGCTCCATCAGGTTGCTGCCGAAGGTGATGTGGCAGGTCGGCTTGTTGTATTGGTCGAGTACGATCTGGTGCAGGTAGGCATCCATCACGATGTCGCGGTGATTGGACACGTAGAGTGTGCCGTAGGAAGCATCGATGCGCTCGGCGCCGGAAGAGGTGAAGCTGGTCATGGTCTTGGCCACCAGGGCGCTGCAGAGGGGCACCATCATCTCATGCTGGAATTGTTCGATGGTGCGGATCTTCCGCAGTTTCGCCCGGAAAGCATTCACGTCCATGTCCTCGTCCAGAAAACGAAGGGCAGGCGTCAGGATGGGGTCGGAGGCCATACGCTCCATGGCGGCGGGGATTTCCGAATCGTAATAGGGACGTATATCGTCGAACTCAGGCGGCAGTTGAATCATGTTCTCAGCGGGCTTCTTTAAAATGCAAAGATAACAAATCGAAGGGGGAAACATTTAATATTTCCTTAAAAAAGTTAATTTTGTATTCTTTTTGAGCCATCATGACAAAGATACTTTCAACCAATATCACTTCCCCGCTCGGCCTGACGACCGAAGAAAACTATGCGGCTGTCAGGCGCGGCGAAACGGGCCTGAAACTTGTTGACGGCTGCCTGGGCGTCCCGGGGCGTTTCTGCGTCGGCATGTTCTCCGAGGCGCAGAGAGCCGCCCTCCTGCTGGACGGATTCAGTTGGTTCGAGTCGCTGGTCCTTCATTCCGTGAAGGATGCACTGGACCGCAGTTCGGCCGACCCTTCTTCCCCGCGGACGATACTCATCCTGGGCACCTCCACAGCCGGTATCGATGAACTGGGAGACGTTCCCGAGCGGGACAGGAACTATCTTGCCCCCGGCGTCGCCGCCCAAAAAATCGCGGCGCACCTGGGCTTTGTCAACGATCCCATTACGGTCAGCAACGCCTGCATTTCCGGCGCTACGGCCCAGATGCTGGCAGACAGGCTGATCGCTGCCGGCTATTACGACACGGCACTTGTCTGCGGCGTAGATATCCTCTCCGCCTTTGTCCTGGCCGGCTTCGATTCGTTCAAAGCCCTGTCACCGACCGTATGCCGGCCTTTTGACATTGAACGGCTGGGCCTCAACATCGGAGAGTGCGCCGCTACGGTCGTGCTGACGAAAGACCTTTCTTCAGACCCCGACGCCTGGCATATTATTGACGGATGCCTCAACAACGACGCCTACCACGTCAGCGCCCCCGTCCCGAGCGGTGACGGCGTATGCCGCGCCATCCAAAAGATCCTGACCCCGGAGTTGAAAGCCGGCCTGGCCTGCGTCGCGGCGCACGGTACGGCGACCATGTTCAACGACCAGATGGAATCCAAGGCCATCGAGAACGCCGGACTGGGCGAGCTGCTCACCAGCGCCCTCAAACCGCACTATGGCCACACCTTCGGCGCTTCCGGGATTGTAGAGTCCATCATCACGATGTGCGCTCTGGACGAAGGCCTGATCCTTCCCGTCCCTGGTTTCGAAGAACTGGGCGTCAGCGGAAAGATGCACCCGTGCAGCCAGTTGGAAAAAACGGACAAAAAGTCTTTCATCAAGCTGCAGTCCGGGTTCGGCGGTTGCAACGGCGCGATGATCTATGCCAGGGCACAGGCGCCCGCCGCCCGACCGGCCAAAGCCGGTTACGATGTGGTGAAGCGCCTTCGCATCACGGCGGAAGGCCTGTGGGTGGACGATCAGGCGGTACCGCTGGAAGGTCGCGGCCCCGCCCTCGTCACGGAGATTTTCAAAAAATACCTCGCCGACGGTTCCCGTTTCTTCAAGATGGACCTCTACAGCCGGCTTGCCTATGCCGGTACGAGTCTGCTGGCGAAAGACGCCCTGGAAGGGTATGATCCGGAAGACGTGGCTTTGTTCGTCTTTACGCAGCAGGGTTCCCTCCTGGCCGACCGGAAGCATCTTTCCACGTTCTCCAATCCCGACGAGTTCTTCCCCAGCCCGGCGGTTTTCATCAATACGCTTCCCAACGTGGTGCTGGGAGAAATCGCCGTCAAGAACAACATCAAGGGCGAAACCACCCTGGTGCTGCTCCCCGATCGTGATGAAGCGGCCATCCAGCGGATCATGGAAGCGTCCCTGGCTGCAACCAGGCCTGCCGTGGTACTCTGCGGCTGGGTGGACTGCGGCGCGGAAGACAATTTTGTGGCGGATCTTAAAATGCTGAAAATCAAATGAACGGAGTCATATCAATCAGCGGCATGGGCATTATCTGTGCCATCGGCAACAACCGGCAGGAGGTTCTCGACGCACTGAAAAAGAAAAAGTCGGGCATCGGGAAGATGAAGTATCTCCCGTCGGTTCATACCGACATTCCGGTCGGAGAGATCAAACTGTCGACCGAAGAGATGAAGCAGATGCTGGGCATCTCCGGTGACGAGCCGGTCAGCCGGACCTCCGTCATGGGCGCGATCGCCGTCCGGGAAGCCCTGCAGCAGGCCGGGATCGAAGACGTATCCGGCAAAAGGGTGGCGCTGATCTCGGGAACCACCGTGGGCGTGATGGACGTGACGGAGCAGCTCTTCGAGAAAACGGGAACCGATCCCGAACTGCTTGGCATGCCCCACAGCCATGAATGCGGCCGGAGCACCGAGGAAATCGCGCTGTATGCAGGCCTGCAGGGCGCCCGCTGCTGCACCATCTGCACGGCTTGCTCCTCTGCCCTGAATGCCATCATGATCGGCTCTGAGATGTTGAAGAACGACGAGGTCGACCTGGTGGTCGCCGGCGGTTCTGAGCCCCTGAGCAAGCTTCATCTGAATGGATTCAATACGCTGATGATCCTGGACCGGGAGCGCTGCCGACCCTTCGACGAGACGCGCGCCGGCCTCAACCTGGGAGAAGGCGCCGCGTTCGTGGTCCTTCAGAAAGATGTGCCCGGCGGCCTGGCCTTCATCCGCGGCTACGCAAACCGCTGCGACGCCTTTCACCAGACGGCGACATCCAAGAACGGAGAAGGAGCCTTCCAGGCCATGACCGAAGCGCTTCGGATGGCCGGACTGCAGCCGGAAGACATCCAGTACATCAATGCGCACGGCACCGGCACGCCCGACAACGACGCCTCCGAGAGCGCCGCGTTCAAACGGGTGTTCGGCGCGAAACTGCCGGACATGTCCAGTACCAAGTCCTATACGGGACACACCACCTCCGCCGCCGGCTCCGTTGAGACGGTCATCTGTCTCCTGGCCATGGAGAATGACTTCGTGCCCGCCTCGCTGGGGTGGAAGCATCCCATGCCGGACGGCGTCATCCCCTCCCCGGGGCGCTCGGGTGTCAAGCTGGACCACGTCATGTGCAACTCCTTCGGTTTCGGGGGAAACGATTCCTCTTTGATCCTCAGCAAGGACAAAGCCCCGGCGGAAGAACGGCCCCTGCTCGACGAGTCCCGCGTCCGCATCGCCGCCCGGAGCATCGTCTCCAGCGAAGAAGAACTCAGCGGATTGCGGGCGTTTTTGCCGCCCATGGAGACCCGCCGCATGAGCAAGATCATGAAAGCCAGCCTGCTGTCCGCTTTTACAGCCCTGCGGGAAGCCGGCATCGAGCGGCCCGATGCGATCATCGCCGCCACTTCGAAAGGGATGCTTGAACTGAGCACCCTCTTCCTGCAAGACATCGTCGACAACCAGGAACAGCAGCTCAAGCCGACCGTGTTCATGCAGAGCACGCACAACACCATCGCTTCCGCCATTGCCATCCAGACGCAGTGCCACGGCTACAACATCACCTACTCCCAGGGAGACGATTCCGCTGCCTGGGCCATACGTGACGCAAAGATGCTGCTGAGAAAGGGAGAAGCCCGCACCGTGCTCGTCTGCGCTTTCGACGAGGCGCTGCAGGATGGAAAAACGTGCCGCTTCAAGGCCGAAAGTACCCTCTATACGATTGCCTAGACGCCTCTGTATGTCCATTCTCCGGAATATATTGAAATTCGTCAAGACGGTATTTATCCTTCTCCTGTATGTCGTTTTCATGCTGGTCTTCGTGACACCCGGCGCCTTCATCTACCTGAAGTGCGGAAGACGGTCTGAAAAAAAGAAAGAGAATCTTCACAAGTTTATCTGCTGGTGCGCGAAAGCCGGCACATCCCTGCTGGGGCTGTTCGGGAATCCTTTCACGTTTGCAGGCCGTACGGACGAGGATTTTTCCCGCCCGGCCATCATCACCTGCAACCACCAGTCGCACCTGGACCTGCTGGCGATGCTCGCCCTGACCCCCAGGATGGTCATCCTCACGGCAGACTGGGTCTGGCACAATCCGCTCTATGGCTTCATCATCCGCGAGGCCGATTTCCTTCCGGCATCGAAAGGCCTTGAGGTCATCGCCCCGCGGCTTCGCGAACTGGTGGACAACGGCTACAGCATTGCCGTGTATCCGGAGAGTACCCGGTCGCTGGACTGCAGCATCGGCCGCTTCCACCAGGGCGCTTTCTATCTGGCGGAGCAATACCAGATAGACATCCTTCCCGTCGTGCTGTACGGCGCAGGGAAAGCGCTGCCGAAACACGGGCGTCTGCTCAACCGGGGTCCCATCCGGATGGAGATCGACGAACGGATTTCACCGGAAGAGATGAGGCGCCACGGCGACACCTTGAAAGACCAGGCCTCCTACCTGCGGAATTATTACGTCGCACGCTACGCCGAGATGGCGGAGCAAATGGAACAGACACTGCCGACGCCATGAAGATCACCGATATCTACGATTTCTTCTCCAGGAACCGGGGAATCCGGCGCGTAAGTCTGGTCGCGCTCTCCATCCTTTTTGCCCTTTTACTGGCAAGATTGGATTTCAGCGAGGACATCAGCGATTTCCTGCCGCTCAGAACGAAGGAGCGGGAACAGATGTCCCTCTATCAGAACATCTCCGGCGCCGACAAGTTCCTGATCCTTTTTTCCAATCCCGGGGATGCGGATAAGACCGTGGAAGCCATCGACTGTTTTGTCGAAGCCGCCGTCGCGAAAGATGCAGACGGATGGTGCGGGAGCCTCACCGCCCAGATCGACATGGACGCCATCAACGGCGTCTCACGCTTTGTCTATGACAACATCCCGTACTTCCTGACCGCGGGCGACATCGCACGGATGGACAGCCTCCTGGCAGAGCCCGGCCATCTTACATCCGCGCTGGCCAGGGATAAAGAGCTTCTTGCATTCCCCCACCCCTCCCTTGTCACGACAAGCATCACCCATGACCCGCTGAACCTCTTCAGTCCGGTTATGGACAGGCTTCAGGCTTCCTCCGGGCAGGTGGGTTTCGAATCGTATGAGGGTTATATCTTCACGCCGGACATGAGCCGTGCGGTCGTGATGCTGGATTCGCCTTTCGGAAACAGCGAAACGAGCAATAACGCCAGGCTCATCCATTACCTGGAAGAGCGGTCCCGCGAGATGCAGGAAAGCTACCCGGATGTGGCCGTCGACATCATCGGAGGGCCGGCCATCGCCGTCGGGAACTCCTCCCGGATCAAGAAAGACAGCCTCCTGGCCATCGCCCTTTCCGTCGTGCTGATGGTCCTGCTCCTGGCTTATTCGTTCAATTCGCTCAAGAACATCCTGCTGATCTTCCTGACCGTCGGATGGGGCTTGCTCTTCGCCCTGGGAAGCCTGGCACTGTTCCGCGACAATGTATCCATCATCGTCATCGGCATTTCGAGCGTCATCATCGGCCTGGCCATCAATTATCCCCTGCACCTGATCGCCCATTCTGTCTATCAACCCGACAGGCGGGCGGCCATGAAAGAAATCGTATCGCCGCTGGTGGTCGGGAACATCACGACCGTGGGCGCTTTCCTGGCACTGGTCCCGCTCAAGTCGACGGCCCTGCGCGACCTCGGCCTCTTTGCTTCCCTGCTGCTGTTCGGGACGATTCTGTTCGTGCTCATCTACCTGCCTCATTATATCTCCACCCGGCAAGGGAAGAAACGGGCCAACGGCCGTCTCATCGAGCTCCTCTCCGCCTTTTCGCCGGAGAAGTACAAAGGGATCGTCGCAGGCACGGTCCTCCTCACGATCGTGCTGGCCTATTTCAGCGTCCGCACCGAATTCGATTCCGACATGTCGCACATGAACTACATGACGGCGAATCAAAAGCGCGAGATGCAGTATTTCGAGGCGTTGATGACAAAAGACACCACCCGCACCGCCCGGAGCCTGTATGTCTACGGAAGCGGCCGCACGCCGGACGAAGCCTTGCAGGACATTCAGTCCAGCGGGGCGCGCATGGACAGCCTGGCCAGGGCCGGCATCCTGGTCAAGCAGAACGAAGTCTTATCCTTCCTGACAAGCGAAGCGGAGCAACAGCAGCGCCTGCTGCGCTGGAACCAGTTTGTCGGGCGCCATCGCGAGGCGTTGACCGCTGTCTTTGCGGATGCGGCGAAGGAGGCCGGCTTTACCCCCGCCGCCTTTGCCTCTTTCAACCAGCTGATTGCAGCTTCACCTTCCTTCTCTACGCACTCTCTCGCGTACTTCGAGCCGCTCCTGACGACCGTGTTCCGCCAGAATTTTACCGTCTCCGACGACAACGGAACGGCCTATGTGGTAAGTCCGGTCAACATTCAGGCCGAAGACATGGCCCAGGCGAAAGAAGTCTTCGGAGACCATTGCTTTGAGATCTCCGGCATCAACAAGTCCATGACACGGAGCCTGTCCGACAATTTCAATTACATCGGATGGGCCTGCTCCCTGATCGTCTTCTTCTTTCTCTGGTTCTCCTTCGGGCGCATCGAACTGGCCCTTATCGCTTTCCTGCCGATGGCCGTCAGCTGGGTCTGGATACTCGGCATCATGGCCCTGCTGGGCATCAAGTTCAACATCGTGAACGTCATTCTGGCCACCTTCATCTTTGGCCAGGGCGATGACTACACGATCTTCATGACCGAAGGCTGCCAGTATGAGTATGGCCGGCAACGGCCCATTCTCAAGGCCTACAAGAGCAGCATCCTGCAGTCGGCCGCCATCATGTTCGTCGGCATCGGCACGCTCATCGTCGCCAGGCATCCGGCCATGCACTCCCTGGCGGAAGTGACGATCATCGGCATGTTCTCGGTGGTGCTGATGGCCTACCTGATTCCTCCTTTCCTGTTCAAGCTGCTGACGACGAAGAAAGGGCAGGTACGTCCGTATCCCATTACGCTCAGGACCCTCTTGCTGGGGCGGCCGAAAGATTTGCGCGCCAGGGTGGAAGGGCGCTACGCCTACAAGGGGAAGGAGATTGAACGCAGTGTACGTCGCAGCCTGAAAGAAAGGGGCGATTCGGTCATCCACAAGGATTTGGCGGGACAGCCGACGGCCGATTTTATTGACGAGGGCTATGGGGAACTGTCCCTTCTGCTGGCCCTGTCGCATCCGGATGTGAACGTCGTCTCACACATCGCCGACGAAGAACGGCGACAGATCGCCGTCGTCGCCGCCCGGGGAATGGCAGATAATGTAATATTTCAAAGTTAGTATATCATGAAAACAGAAGAAATCAAAAACTTGCTAAGAGATGTCCTTCCGGCCGTCAATTTCGATGCTGACTTCCTCTTCACCGAGCTCGACTCGCTGGGCGTCGCCACCATTCTTTTTGTCTTGTCCGAGAAATACCATATCCACCTGGACGCGCAGGACATCACACCCAAGAATTTCAAGAGCGTCGAATCCATCGCCAACATGGTCCGCGCAAAGATGTCGCTGGAAAGCAAGATCCGGCAGTTCGCCGTTTCTTCTCCCGATAAGGTCGCCGTGGTCTGCGGCGACGACAGCATGACCTATTCACAGTTGTGGGATGCGATCACCCGGAAGGCCGAGGCCCTGAAAGCCGAAGGACTCAAGCCGCAGCATCCCTATGTATACCGGATCAACCAGGACATCGATTTCCTGGTTACCTACTGCGCGGTCCATACCCTCAAAGCCGTCGCCGTCCCCATCGTGCATGATGCCTCCGATGAGTTCTTCCAGTCGGTCAAACAGGAAGTGGATTCCTTCTCTTTCCCCGCCGGCGTCGCGGATGCGCTGTTCACGACCGGGACCACGGGCAAGTCGAAAGGGGCCATGCTCTCCGAGCTGAGCCTTACCTCCTGCTCGGAGAATTTCACCGACCGCTTCCCGTTCAGCAAGGATCTCTGCTTCATTGTCAGCGGTCCCCTGAACCATATCGCCTCCCTGTTCAAGATCCATCCGACCCTCAGTGCAGGTGGCACCGTTTGCATCGTGGACGGGCTCAAAGATATGAATGTCTTCTTCAAGGCCTTCGACCTCCCCTTCAAGGAGTTCGCCGCGTTCCTGGTTCCGGCCAGCCTGCGGATCATCATGCAGTACTCCTACGAGAAACTGTGCTCCCTGGCACCCAGAATCGCCTTCATCGAAACGGGCGCTGCCCCCATCTCCAAGGATGACATGGAGAGACTGAGCAAGGCGCTGCCGCATTCGCGTCTTTATAATGGTTACGGTTCCACCGAGTTCGGATGTGCCTCGGCCTATGATTTCAATGACGGAAAATATATGGAAGGATGTGTGGGACGCCCCTATAAGAATGTCACCATTGAAATCGCGCCGGATTCGACCGTCGTGGTCTCCGGCCTGGGCGTGATGAGCGGTTATGTCAATGACGAGGAGAACACCCGGATTGTTCTCGCAGACGGGAAGATTCATACGTCAGACCTCGGCTATTTCGACGAGGACGGCCTGCTCCACCTCACGGGCCGCGCCGGCGACGTGATCAACGTAGGTGGCTATAAGGTCAATCCCATCGAGGTCGAGAGCATCGCATCGTCCTATCCCGGCATCAAAGACAGCATCTGCATCGCCGCAAAGCATCCGGTCATCGGCCCGGTGTTGAAACTGCTGGTCGTAACCGATGACGCCGCGTCCTTCGACAAACACGCGCTGGCGGTATTCATCAAATCCAAGCTGGAAGGATATAAAGTCCCGACGATGTACGAGGTCGTCGATTCAATCCATTATACCTACAACGGGAAAAAAGACAGGAAAGCTTACAAGGAAGGATAGAGCGACTTCAACCAGGCAAGGAACTCATTCCGCCACTGACGGCACTCGGGGCTTCCTTTCTCATCGCTGGCCCCGAAGCCGTGTCCCCCTGTTTCGTACTGGATGTATCGATGCGGAACGTTCTTCTGCGTCAGCGCCGCATCCAGCAATTCCGAATTCTGGTATTGCACGATGGGGTCATCCACGCAATTGATCAGGAAGACGGGCGGACAGTTGTCCGGAATGTGCTTCTCCAGGGAAAGCGAATCCCGCATGGCGCTGTCGGCGACCCGGTTGTCACCCAGGAGGCCGCGTCTTGAACGCCGGTGCACATAGGGCGGATCCATCGTGACGACAGGGTAAACCGGCACGACGAAGGCAGGACGCAAGTTCACATCCGTCTCAATCCCTGCCAGCTGCAGGAAATTGGTCGCGTTAAAGCAGGCCGCGGACATGACCAGGTGGCCGCCGGCAGAAAAGCCCATCATCCCGATCTTGTCAGGGTCGATGCCATATTCCGGGGCGTGTTCCCCGACATATTGCAGCGCCCGCTGGGCGTCCGTGATCATGTCGGGATGCCGCTTCCCGCGGAAGACGAGGCGGACGGGCATCGCAACTTCCACTTTCCCCGCCGTCCTGTACAGCAGCACGAAAGCCGTTATGCCGTTCGCGCTGAGCCACTCGCCCACTTTAAATCCTTCCACTTCCTGGTCAAGCCAGTGATAACTGCCACCCGGGCAGACAACGACGCTGATTCCGTTGGGGGTCTCCGGCCTGAAGGCATAGAGCGTCACTTGACGGCCGTGGGGCATTTTTACGCCGTCCCACAGGGCAATCGTATCGGCCGGCTGAGACGCCGCCGGACAATAGACCGGAACGGTCAATAACAACAATACGCACCAAAAACAGGCTTTCTTCACGCTCATCATTTCAGATTATCTTTCAGGAAGGTTACTACGCTATTGATCAGGCCGGCCTTATTGCCATTCAGGAAATGGCCCTCATTCTCCAGTATATATAACTCGCTGTCCTTATAGGATTCATGATACCGCTCAGCGTATGAAACAGGGACAATCTTATCTTTCTTTCCCTGAATGATGCACACTTTTCCGGAATACCGGGAAGACGTCTCGTAAACAGGCAGTTGCTGCGCTTCAAGAATAAAACGGCGTCCCAATTTGTGAAACAAGACATTGACGTACGCGGGAGGATTGGAAGCATCGTACCGGGCATGCATACACCGGCCGGCAATGGCGTCATCCTTCAGTACGGCCGCAGGAGCCAGCAAAACGAGGCATTTCGGCCTCTGGGGCAAGTCCTCCATCTCTCCGGCGAGCATTCCGGCGATCACGCCGCCTTGCGAGTGACCCAGCAGGGCGATATCCGAAACAAAGGGAAGCTTGCGCGCATAAGCCATAACCGCCTTGGCATCCGCAATTTCGCTGGAAATTGTCATGTCGATGAACTTGCCTTCGCTTTTGCCGTGCGCGTCAAAATCAAAACAGATGGAGGCGATACCGGCTTTTGCCAGCGCACGCGCAAGGGCCGGAATCGGATACATTTCCTTTTTGGAAATAAACCCGTGCATCAATAGAACCAAAGGACAGGTATTCTTCTCTCTGTCAAAACCTTCCGGAAGAACCAGCGTAGTGGAGATCCCTCCTTGGGGTCCAAATACTTCATAAGGAGAACGCTTCGAAAAGAAAGGGAGCAACGACATGGTCAATTAACGGATCAGTTTGTGGATCAACATGCGGGGGTATCCATACACGAGCGCCAGCACGCAGAGCAGCGTGTTGAGGACACTGATGCGGAAGAAATCGCGGAAGGGACGGAAACTCGACACGCGGTCCTCCGGATAGCAGACCCGGATGGCCACAGGCACCAGTTCGATCCCCTTCCAGGCCGAGAATACCAGCAGCGCCAGTTCCGCTTCATAGCGGGAAGTCAGGAGCCGGAGGCTCGGCAGCCGGTCCAGCGGGTAAGCCCGGTAGCCCGTCTGGGTGTCGGGCAGCTTGCGGGCTGTCTGCACCCGGAACCAGAAATTGGAAAAACGGTTGGCAAAGGTATTGCCGCCGGGCATGTTCTCGGCCTGCAGGTTGCGGCTTCCCACGACCAGGGCACCGGGATGCTGCGTGATCGCCGCCACCAGCGCCGGAATATCCTCCGGGAAGTGCTGGCCATCGGCGTCGAGGGTGATGGCGTAGCGGAAACCTTGCGCGCGCGCATATAAAAAAGCGGTGCGCAGCGCCATGCCCTTGCCGCGGTTGTGCGGGTGGGTCAGGACGGTCAGCGGCAGGCCCGAAGCTGCCAGCCGCACGGCGGTGTCGTCGGTACTGCCGTCGTTGACGACGATGACCGGACAGCCCTGGGCGACGGAACGGCCGGCGACATCGCACACCGTCCCGGCATTGTTGAAGGTCGGGATAATGATGCAGATGTTCTCGGAAGCACCTTCCATCAGGGCTTCAGGGTGAGCTTCATCCGTGCGCAGAGGGTGTCGCCGGCGAGAATGTGCACCGACCAGACATCGGGCTGGTCCGCCGGCAGCGGACGGGAATACTGAAACTCCAGCTCAGTGATTTCGGAAGGAAGCACGGGGTGGACGAAGCGGATGTCGGAAGCCTCTTCCACATCGAGGGTCCTGCCAAGGCTGGCACCGACCAGTTCACAGGCCATCTGGATCAGGCACGCACCGGGCGTCACCGGCATTCCCTTGAAATGGGCCTCATAAATGGGGCTTTCGGGAAGGAGACGGACCCGGGCCGAAGTGGCCGATATGAGCTGCAGGGTATAGAGATAATCTTTTAACATAAGCGGAGGTTATGGTTTCTGGAAAAGTCCGGGATCGAGGGTTTCTCCCCGGACCACTGAACTGAGTTCAAGCTGGGTGGTATCGCCCCCCTGCTCGGAGAGCACGATGGAGCGCAAGGCGCCCGTGCCCACGTCGGTCAGCAGGGTGATGCGGGTGAAAAGCTGGCTGAGATCGCGCCGCAGGGGAACCAGGTCTACTTGCCAGACCTCGGGCGAGGCGTAGACCGTGACGTTGAAGTCCGTCTCGTTGATCAGGCCTTTTTCTCCGAGTTTTGCGACATGGCGCATGAGGCTCTGCTGCCGCCGGTCGCCGGGATTGATGCCGTTCATCACGAACAGGCTGGGACGGGGCTTCTCCACCTCCCAGCGCACCTTGTCGGGATAGGCATACGCAGCCCGGCCGCGACTCACCACGTCTTCGGTGAGCAGGGCGCTATGGCGCGTCATCACGAAGCGGAACTGAAGGGTGGTCCTCAGATCGTTGGCCTGCAGGATGGCGGCGATGGCCCGGTCGCGGGCCGCGCCTTCCAATTGTTGCGCCGTCTTCCCGGCCGTCTGCGCGGAAAGGGACAGGCAGCACAGGCTCAGGAGCAGAAGCAGGCAGATTCTTTTCATGGCGGTTTATCGAACCATCAGCGCCGAACCGGCCATGATGAGCAGGACGCCCATCCACTGGCTGAAGCTGACGTGTTCATGAAAGATGAGAATGGCAGCAATCGTGCCGAAAATGTAGCTGATGCTGGAAAGCGGGTAGGCGATGCTGAAGGGGAAATGCTTGAGGATATACATCCACAGCACGGTGGCGACGCCAAACGAGATGCCGCAGCCGAGGAGCCACCAGTTGGTCAACTGGGTCTTGAGGAACGACCAGCTCCAGCTGAACGGGCCGGAAGCGGCCATTCCCAACTTCAGGAGCACCTGGCCGCCGGCCAGGAAAAGGCTCTGCACGATAGCGAGCGGTATGATTCTCCACATGTCGGTAAATCGCCTGTATGATTCTTTATTTCTTGCGGTTCTTCGACACGTAGTCGGCCATTACGGCCACCGACTGGAAAACGGCCTTGCCTTCAGCGGGGCTGGAGAGCTTGATGCCGTAGTTCTTCTCCATCAGCACGATGAGTTCAAGGACATCGATCGAATCCAGGCCGAGGCCTTCATCTCCGAAAAGCGGAGCATTGTCATCGATATCGGCCGGAGTCATTTCTTCCAGGTTCAGCGCACTGATAATCTGCGTTTTAATCTCTTCAATCAGTTCTTTCATAACGTTACTTTTTGAATCTTTCGGATAGCATGGGCATCACTCGTCGATCTCCTTGTCACTGCTGGCCGTCTTGATGGCGGCCGTGGCGATGAGTTCGCCCTGGCAGTGGACCTCCACGTCGGTCAGCGTGATGCCGAAGATATTTTCCCGGAAAGTCACCGTGGTCTCGAGCAGCTCGCCCGATTTCGGATGACGGTACACCTTGAGCTTGCGGACACTGCCGATATAGCCGATGGTCACGGGAATGTGCAGGACATAGCGTGCGATGTAGCCGACCCGGGCCGCACTCGACTGGGCCATGTGCTCCACGAGGCCGCCCGTGGCGAAACGGCCGTTTTCCACGAAGATGCCCTGTTCGGGAATCCGGAAGGACGTGCGGGTGCACTCTTCCTCGTGATGCAGAAGATGGTCCACAAACACGAAAGGCGGGCGCTGCGGAAGCAGGTATTCGATCGGAATCTGGTCAAAGGGTGGTATCATTTCCAAAAATCATAAAAATTAAACCATTGGGTGGGATACTGGCGCACCACGCTTTCCAGGCAGGCGGCGAACGCCTGTGCCATGGCTTCCGCGCGCTTGCGTGAAGGCAGGTCCGGGTCGAGTTCCGCTCCGAGCTGCCGGACGTACACATGGTAGCGGCGGACGCCTTCCTTCATCACGAAAACAGCGACGATCGGAGCGGAGCGCTGGGCGGCCAGCATGAAAGGGCCGGCCGGAAACGGGGCGGGGTCGCCGAAAAACGGGCAGCTGAAACGCTTTTGGGAGCCGAACAGGCGATCGCCGGGCATGCTCACGATCCCACCGTCGCGCAAGATCTCATTGAGCCTGAACAGGTGCGACAGGTCGTCGGAGACAGGCACCATCTCGATGTTGGACCGGCTGAACACGGCGGCCCGTTGTTGCATCACCGTCTCGGTTTCACCCGAAAAGACCAGGACTCCCATCTTTTTGATCGAGCGGAGCTGGTAGCCCACCAGCTCGAAGTTGCCCGTATGGGAGCCCAGTTGCACGAAGCCCGGTTCGGCTTCCGCCAGCCGGTTGAACACCGGCATTTCGTTTCCTTCCATCTTGAAGGAACGTCCCGCATAAAATGCGAAACGGTCCACCACGATCTGTCCCATGCGGAACTCGTTGGCATAGACGCTCAGGAACGAATGGATCGGTCCTCTCCCGATGCGGTGGCGGAAAAAACGGTAGGAAGCCTGGTAACCTCGCCTGTCGAACAACATATAGAACGGAATGACCGGGACCATGCACCCATAGGCAAACGGAAGGGGCAGGAAGCGAAAAAGCTTCACCAGCGTCCGTTGCATCCATGACGTGCCTCCCGTCGAGCCATGCCAGTTGCTATGTTCGTATTGCGTCAAACTCTTTTATCCGACTCTTTCCGTGATATAGTCAACGAACTGTCCGAAGGTTTTGATATCCTTGAATTCTTCCGATTTCATCTTGAAACCGAACTCGCGTTCCACGAACACCACGGTATCCACCACTTCCAGGCTGTCGATGCCCATGTCTTCTTTCAGGCGGGCATCCAACGTGATTTTGGCAGGATTGATTTCCATTTCATCCACCAGAAAGTTCTTGATTCTTTCTTCAATAGTCATTGTCGTACAAATAGGTTTTAGTTATATTTTCTTGGTTTAAAGCTACAAAGATACTGATTATTATTTAGAAAACCGAAAAATGCTTATCTTTGCGCGATTAAACAAAAGATATCGAATACATGGACAAACGTGTCGTCATAACAGGAATGGGCATCTGGTCGTGTCTGGGAACCACTTTGGACGAAGTCCGCGATTCCCTGTACACCGGCAAATCCGGCATCGTCCTCGACCCCGCCCGCAAAGAAATGGGCTTCCGCTCCGGCCTCACCGGCCGCGTGCCCATGCCCGAATTAAAAGGAGAACTTCCCCGGTCCCAGCGGGTCTACATGCCCGAACCGGCCCAATATGCATACTGTGCCACCCGTGACGCCCTGCAGCAGGCCCGCATCGATGCGGATTTCCTGGCTGCCAATGAAATCGGCATCCTTTACGGCAACGACAGTACCGCCGATGCCGTGTACAGAGCCGTAGCTACCATCCACGAGAAAAAAGATACGATGCTCTGCGGCTCGGGAGCCATCTTCCAGTCGATGAACTCCACCGTGACGATGAACCTGAGCGTGATCTTCAAGCTCAAGGGCATCAACCTCACGGTGTCGGGTGCTTGCGCCAGCGGCTCCCACGCCATCGGCCTCGGCGCCCTGCTCATCCGCAACGGCCTGCAGGACATCGTGGTCTGCGGCGGCGCCCAGGAGGTGAACGCAGCCGCCACCGGCTCGTTCGACGGCATTTCCGCCTTCTCCGTCCGCGAAGATGCGCCGGAAAAGGCCAGCCGCCCCTTCGACCGCGACCGTGACGGCCTTGTGCCGGGCGGCGGTGCCGCAACGGTGATTCTCGAGAGCTACGAATCGGCCGTGCGCCGCGGCGTTCCCATCATCGCCGAAGTGCTGGGCTACGGTTTCTCGAGCAACGGCGAGCACATCTCCAACCCCAATGTCGACGGCCCCCGCCGCGCCCTGGAGCGTTCCATCCAACAAGCCGGCCTGGCCATCGACCAGATCGGCTACATCAACGCCCACGCCACGTCCACGCATGTGGGCGACACCAACGAAGCCAAGGCCATCTACGCCGTCATCGGCGACCACCGCATCCCGGTAACCAGCACCAAGAGCCAGACCGGCCATGAGATGTGGATGGCCGGAGCCAGCGAAATCGTCTATTCGATCCTGATGATGAAGCACGATTTCATCGGCGCCAACATCAACTTTGAAAACCCGGACGAAGACTCCGCGAAGCTGTTCATCCTTCCCGAGCGCCTGTCCTGCCACTTCGATACCTTCCTCTCGAACTCCTTCGGATTCGGCGGCACCAACTCCTCGCTGGTCATCCGCGACATCCGCTAGCATGGCAGGCCGGCACGTCATCATCATCGGCGCCGGACTGGGCGGCCTGATATGCGGAAGAATCCTCTCCCGCCATGGCTACGACATCACCCTCCTGGAGCAGGGCACGCAAGCCGGCGGCGCACTGCAGACCTTCGTGCGCGAAGGCATCCGCTTCGACACCGGATTCCACTCCGTCGGCGGCCTGGCGCCCGGCGAACCGCTCGACCTGATCCTGCGCCAGCTCGACCTGCGCGACCTCCCCTGGTTCCCCATGGAGCCCGATGAATGCGTGGGCTGCCAAGAGCCTTTCCTCCGCTTGTCCACAGGCTGGGAAGAGGAGCGCAAGCACGTGCTGGAGCCGTATCGTCATGACATCTGGCGCCTGAAAGGCGGTGGCAAGACCCTGATCGACGCGCTGGCGAAGGACCAGCGGGTCCTGCTGCGCAAGAAAGTCACGGCCATCGAAGACCGGACCGTATCCTGCGCCGACGGCAGCAGTTACCAGGGCGATGTCGTCATCTCCGCCATCCATCCGCTGGTGACCCTGCGCATGGTCCGCGACCACATCCGACCCGCCTATCTGCAGCGCATCGAAGGCCTTTCCAACGGTCCCGGCGCGTTCACCGTCTACGCCAAGCTGCGTCCGGGAACGATACGCCACCTGCGCCACAGCATCTTCGTCAACAACGATTTCATGATCCACTTCGGCGACGAAGTCGTGAACGGCCATGCCATTTCGCTCGATATCGTAAGCTTTGTCCAGCCGGACCAGGTGGAAGCTTGCTGCCAGTCGCGGCAGGCTTTCGCCGAAGCGCTCATCCGGAAAGCCGCCCAGCGGCTCCCGGGACTGCCCGAAGCCATCGAAAAATACTGGACCAGCACCCCGAGGACCTGGGAACGCTATACCAGTACGCCCGGCGGCTCCGCCTACGGCATCCGCAAGAACAGCACCGCCGACTTCCTGGCGCCCCAGACACCGCTTCCCTGGCTCTTCCTGACCGGACAGAACCTGGGCCTGCACGGCATCCTGGGAACCTCGGTTTCGGCCATCAATACCTGTAATTCCATCTTTCTGTTATGAACTACGCACTCGTTACCGGCGGCAGCCGGGGCATCGGCCGTGCGGCCTGCATCCGTCTGGCGGCACAAGGCTTCGCCATCCTGATCAACTATGTATCCAACGAACAGAAGGCCCGCGAGACCGCGGAGCTGGTCGAACAGGCCGGCGGACAGGCCACGCTCCTGAAGTTCGACGTCGCCAATGCCGAAGAGACAGCCGCCGTGCTCGGTGGCTGGATGCAGTCGCACCCCGACGATTTCATCGAAGTGCTGGTCAACAATGCGGGTATCCGCCGCGACGGCCTGCTCATCTGGACGGAGCCGGAAGACTGGCACAAGGTACTGGACACGACGCTCAACGGCTTCTACAACGTGACCCGTCCCCTGATCCAGCCCATGCTGCTGAAGAAACGCGGCCGCATCATCAATGTCGCTTCGCTGTCCGGCCTCAAAGGCATGCCCGGCCAGACCAACTATTCGGCGGCCAAGGGCGGCCTGATCGCCGCCACGAAGGCGCTGGCCCAGGAAGTCGGCCGCAAGAAAGTGACGGTCAACGCCATTGCGCCCGGTTTTGTCAACACCGACATGGTGGAAGGCCTCGACGAGGCGACCCTCAAGAAGGAAGTTCCCCTGCAGCGCTTCGGCGAACCGGAAGAAGTGGCTGCCCTGATCGGCTTCCTTGCCTCTCCCGACGCCGCCTACATCACCGGCGAATGCATCTCCATCAACGGCGGCCTGTATTCGTAGGCCCGCTTTCCAGGCGCCCCGTCAGAACAGGCCGTTGATCTGCGCCTCGATCAGGTCGCAGATGGTACTGAAGTCTTCGGGGTTTTCCTCGTAGTTGAGTTTGTCGACATCGAGGATCAGCAGTTTGCCGTCCTTGTAGTCTTTGATCCAGTCCTCGTAGAGGGCGTTAAGGCCCTTGAGGTAATCGAGGCGGATGCTGCTTTCGTATTCGCGGCCCCGCTTCTGGATGTTGCCCACGAGGTGGGGAATAGAACTGCGCAGGTAGATCAGCAGGTCGGGTGCCTTGACCAGCGACACCATCAGGGAGAACAGGGATGCATAGTTCTCGTAATCGCGGGTCGACATGAGGCCCATGTTGTGCAGGTTGGGCGCGAAGATGCAGGCGTCTTCATAGATGCTGCGGTCCTGGATGATGATCTCTTCGTGCTTGCTGATCTCCACGACGTCAAGGAAGCGCTTGTTGAGGAAGTAGATCTGGATGTTGAAGGACCAGCGCTCCATATCGTTGTAGAAGTCAGCCAGATAGGGATTGAACTCCACGGATTCGAATTTCGGGGTCCAGTGGAAATGGCTGGCCAGCATCCGGGTGAGGGTGGTCTTTCCGCTGCCGATGTTGCCTGCTATCGCGATATGCATAATCTCTGTGCGTTTCGGGTTTCCTTACAAAATTACAACTTCTTTTCGTATTTTTGTATGTTCAAAGGAAAAAATATGGAAATCAAGACCTTCTACTTCAATCCGCTTCGAGAATGCTGCTACCTGGCCTGGGACGACACCCGGGAATGTGTGTTCATCGATCCGGGCAATTACGGCGAGGGAGAGCTGCGGCGCCTGCAGGACTTCGTGGCGGAACACCAGCTCAAGCCGGTCAAAATCCTGCTGACGCACGCCCATTTCGACCATGTGCTCGGGCTGGAGGGGGTGGCCAGGACCTGGAAGCTGGAGGTCTGGATGCATCCCGGCGATCAGGAGCAGCTGGCCCATCTGAACGAGTGGTGCGCGCAGCTGGGCCTTGACTACCATTCCTTTTCAGGCCCCTTCCACGACCTGGCGGACGGCGACCTGATCGAATTCGGGCACACGACGCTGAAAGTACTGGCCACGCCGGGGCATACCCGGGGCTGCGTCTGCTTTTACAACGAAAAAGACGGCACGCTGTTTACCGGCGACACCCTGTTTGCGGGCAGCATCGGCCGTACCGACCATCTCGGCGGCGACTACGACCAGTTGATCGAAAGCATCAATAAGAAGCTCCTGCCGCTCGACGGCGACGTAGCCATCTATCCCGGTCACGGACCGGCCAGCTCCATCGGCTACGAGCGGGCGACCAATCCTTTCCTGCACAGCGCTTAGCATGGCGGAAGAAACCCAGATCTCGATAGCCGGCGCCCGGGTCCACAATCTCAAGAACATCGACCTGGAGATTCCGCGCGACAGCCTGGTGGTCGTCACCGGCCTGTCCGGCAGCGGCAAGTCGTCACTGGCTTTCGATACGATCTGCGCCGAAGGGCAGCGCCGCTACATGGACACCCTCTCGGCCTATGCCCGCCAGTTCATCGGCATCCTGGAGCGCCCCGACGTCGACGAGGTCAAGGGCCTCAGCCCGGTGATCTCCATCGAACAGAAGACGGTGGGCCGCAACCCCCGCTCCACGGTGGGAACCATCACCGAAATCTACGACTTTTTCCGCCTGCTCTATGCCCGCGCCTCCCAGGCCTTCTCGCCGGAGAGCGGCAAGGAGATGGTGCGCTATACCGACGACGAGATCATCAACCTCATCCTGCAGCGCTACGAAGGGCAGAAAGTGCTGCTGCTCGCCCCGCTGGTGCGCGGACGCAAGGGCCACTACCGCGACCTTTTCACGCAACTGCAGCGCAAGGGCTATTCGCAGGTGCGGATTGACGGGCAGCTCACGGACCTGAGCGAAGCCGGGCCGCTGGACCGCTACAAGATCCATTTCGTGGAACTGGTGGTGGACAAGCTCGTGCCCAAGGCGGAGGACCGCAAGCGCATCCGCGAATCGGTGACCCAGGCGATGAACCAGGGCAAAGGTTCGCTGGCCATCCTCTCGCTGGCCGACGACCAGCTGCAGCATTTCAGCCGCAACCTCGTATGCCCCGACACCGGCCTTTCGTTCGAGATACCGGCTCCCTATACCTTCTCGTTCAATTCGCCGCAGGGCGCCTGCCCGCATTGCCGCGGCCTGGGCCACATCGCCCGCGCCGACCTCGACAAGATCATTCCCGACCGGACGCGTTCCATCGCCGACGGCGGCATCGAGAGCATCGGCCCGCTGCGCGGCAACATGATGTTCCGCTATCTGGAAGCCATCGCCCGCCGCTACCGCTTCTCCCTGCACGACCCCATCGGGCAGATTCCGGAAGAGGCCCTGCAGGTCATCCTCTACGGCACCGACGAACTGCTGCGGATCGGCACGGATGCCGACATGGAAATGTCCACCTTCCCGGGCATCCTCGCGCAGCTGCATGCGGACAGCGAAGACGAAGAAGACGGACCCTGGAAGAAGAAACGGAAGGAACTCTTTTTGGAAGAGGTGGTCTGTCCGGTCTGCGGCGGCACGCGGCTCAAGCCGGAGGCCCTCTGCTTCAAGATCGACGGCAAGAACATCGCCGAAGTGTCCGCCATGGACATCACCGAACTGTACGACTGGGTGTGTGCCCTGCCGTCGCGCCTGTCGCAGCGGCAGCTGCTCATCGGGACGGACATCCTCAAGGAACTGAAGGCCCGCATCGGCTTCCTGAAAGACGTCGGGCTGGAATACCTTTCGCTGGACCGGACCACCCGCTCGCTCAGCGGCGGTGAGAGCCAGCGTATCCGCCTGGCCACGCAGATCGGATCTAAGCTGGTCAACGTGCTCTATATCCTCGACGAGCCCAGCATCGGCCTGCACCAGCGCGACAACCGCAAACTCATCTATTCGCTCAAGACCCTGCGTGACGAGGGCAACTCCGTGATGGTGGTCGAACACGACGAGGAGATGATGCGGAGCGCGGACTGGCTGATCGACCTGGGGCCCGGCGCCGGCGAAAAAGGCGGCTGGCTGCTGTACAACGGCCTGCCCGGCGACATCGGCAAGGTCCCGGCCGGGAAGAGCCCGACCATCGACTACCTGCTGGGGCGTGAACAGATTCCCGTTCCGTCGGAGCGGCGTTCGGGCAACGGCAGGCATATCCTCCTGCGGGGCGCCCGGGGCAACAACCTGAAAGATGTCACGCTCGACCTTCCGCTCGGCCTCTTCGTGGGCGTGAGCGGCGTGAGCGGCAGCGGCAAGTCGTCCCTGATCGACGAGACACTGATGCCGATCATCAGCAACAAGCTCTACCGCTCGAAATACCCCGTGCTGCCCTATGACAGCATCGAAGGCATGGAGAGCATCGACAAGATCATCGAGATCGACCAGACGCCCATCGGCCGTTCGCCGCGCAGCAATCCGGCCACCTACACCGACGTGATGACCGACATCCGCCGCCTCTTCGAACAGACGCCCGATGCGAAGATCCGGGGCTTCAAGGCCAACCGCTTCTCATTCAATGTCAAGGGCGGCCGCTGCGAGGCCTGCAAGGGGGCCGGACTGCAGCTCATCGAGATGCATTTCCTGCCATCGGCCCAGGTGACCTGCAAGGAATGCGGCGGCCGCCGCTACAAGCCCGACACCCTGGCCGTCAAATACAAAGGCAAGAACATCAGCGAAGTGCTCGACATGACCATTTCGCAGGCGGCCGTCTTTTTCGAGGCCATCCCGCCCATCGCCCAAAAGCTTCGCACGCTGGAAGAGGTGGGCCTGGGCTACCTGACGCTCGGGCAGCCGGCCACGACGCTCAGCGGCGGCGAGAGCCAGCGCCTGAAGCTCTCCACCGAGCTGGCCCGCCGCGATACGGGCAACACCCTCTACCTGCTCGACGAACCCACCACCGGCCTGCACTTCGAAGACATCAAGGTGCTCATCGGCGTGCTGCAGCGCCTGGTCGACAAAGGCAATACGGTGGTCATCATCGAGCACAACCTCGATATCCTCAAATCCGTGGATTGGCTCATCGACCTGGGACCCGAAGGCGGCCAGGACGGTGGAACGATTGTTGCGGCGGGAACGCCGGAACAAGTGGCGGCCCATCCCGTTTCGTATACCGGTTCTTATCTGAAAACTTTGCTATGATCAAGGAAATGTCGATGTGGCGGACCCTGTTCCGCGAAAACAACGTAAGTACGCTCAATGAGGCGACGGCCTGTGGCAAAATCCGCTATGTGGTCAACCTGTCGGAGACGCTTCACGACCACCGCTATGCGGAAATCGCCAACGAGATTGCCGGGCAGCCGGGCGTGAAGCTCGTGCTGATCGCAGGACCGTCGAGCAGCGGCAAAACCACCTCGTCGAAGCGTCTGGCCATGCACATGCGGGTCAACGGACTGAACCCCATCATCATCTCGCTGGACGATTATTTCCGCAACCGCGAAGATACCCCGCGCGACGAGAACGGCGACTACGATTTCGAATGCCTGGAAGCGCTCGACGTCCCGTTTCTCAATCAGCAGTTGGAGGAGCTGCTGCACGGCAAGCGGGTGGAAATTCCGCGATTCGACTTTTCCTCGGGAACGCGGAAGTTCGTCGGACAGTTCCTGCAGCTGACCGACAACGACGTGCTGATCATGGAAGGCATCCATGGCCTGAACCCGGCGCTGACACCCCAGATTTCCGACAAAGATAAATTCAAGTTGTATGTCTCCGTGCTGACGCCGCTTTCCATCGACGAGAAAACCCGGATGTCGGCGGCGGACTATCGGCTTCTGCGGCGCATGGTGCGCGACAATCAATATCGCGGCATGACGGCCGCGGATACCATCCTGCGCTGGCCGAGCGTCCGTTCCGGAGAAGAAAAGTACATCCAGCCCTTCAAGAAACTGGCGAATGCCGAGTTCAATTCAGGCCTTCTCTATGAGATTCCGATGCTGAAATGCTACGCCGAGCCGCTGCTGCAGGTCATTCCGAAATCTTCGCCTGCCGCTGCGGAGGCGCACAGGCTGCTCAGCCTGATCCGCAGCGTCATCGCCATGACGCCAGCGGACGTCCGCCATATCCCGCCGACATCCATCATCCGGGAGTTCATCGGCGGCTCGAGTTTTCACTATTGATTCCGTCCTCTCTAGGATTCCACAATACCCATCAGCTGCCGTATCTCCTGCTTGGCGACGCGCCAGCGGGGGATGTCGATTTTCGTGCCGATGACTTCGACAACTTTGGCGGCGAGGGCAGAGCCCACCTCCCCACAAACCTTGAGCGGCATGTCGTTGGCGTGTGCATAGAGGAAGCCGGCCGCATAGGTGTCGCCGGCGCCCGTTGCATCGACGGCTTCGCCCGGCCAAGCCTCGACGAAATGGAACTCGTCGCCATGCTGGATCATCGAGCCGTCCTTGCCGATCTTCACCACCGCAATGTCGGCCATTTCCGACATGGCCTGCAGCGCCTCGCGCGGCGGACAGTGCACAAAGGCCGCCGCCTCCGTCTCATTGGCGAAGACGATGTTGACATAGTTCTTCACGATGTCCTGCAGGAACACGTTGTTTGACTCCACCACGTTGTAGGATGCCATGTCGAGCGAGATGATCATGCCGCGCTCCTTGCCCATCTCCACGGCCCGCCGCACCAGATACTGGTTCTGCACCAGATAGCCCTCGATGTGCAGATAGTCATACCCTTCGAAGTATTCGGGCTTCAGGTCTTCGGGACCAAGCTGCAGCGCCGCGCCCAGATAGGTGGCGAAGGTACGGTCGGCATTGGGCGCCGTGATGAAAACCATGGCGCGGCCCGAAGCCACCGTACCCACCAGCAGGTTCGACTTGATGCCGTTCTGCAGCTGCGACTGGCGGAAAAGCGAGCCCAGCTCGTCGTCGCCCACCTTGCCGATGTAGCCTGATGGCATGCCCAGAATGGCTGTCGCCGACACGGTGTTGGCGGCCGAACCGCCGGCCACGTACTGCACGCCGATCTCCTTGAGGTCTGTCCAGATGGTGTTGCCCGTCTTGGCGTCCACGTGCTGCATGCTGCCCAGCGGCAGGTTGTATTTCTTGAGAAGGGTGTCGTCGGGGAGCACCGCCAGAATATCGGTCAAGGCATTCCCGATGCCGAGGATTGCTTTCATTGCAAGGTATTGGTCTTCAGTTTTCTACGATAACTCGCCCAGCTGACGAGCGAGACGAGGCCGCACAGCAGCATCTGGACGATCTGCGATTCGTGCGAGAGCGTGGCGAAGAGCAGGCCGGTCTGGCGGTCAACGCCATAGACCGGCATGAGGGTCATCGCGACGATGAAATGGTACGCGCCGAATCCGCCCTGCACCGGCACGATCCAGCCGAGGGAGCCTACCACCATCAGGAAGAGGGCGTCCCAGCCGCCCAGGGCGTCGAACGCCGGCAAGGCCCGCATGGTCCAGAGACTGCAGAGCCAGTAGCCGATCCAGATGACCAGCGTATAGGCGAAAAAGCCCCATTTGTTCTGCATGCGGAACGCGGCGGTGATGCCTTCGCCCAGTCCCTTGAAGAACTTCAGGAAGGCGGCGCCCACCTTGCTCCGGCCGATCGGTTCGCGGAAAGCGCGGATCAGGTACACCAGGCCCACGATGACGGCGATGACGATCAGCACGATCCAGAACCAGCCCAAATGCATGGAGCTGGCGGCGGGACGAAACATTTTCTCCACGATGAAATCGCGGAAACGACCGAAGAAGAGCAGCGGCACGCCGGCCAGCAGCATGCAGAGCATGTCCCAGGTCCGCTCGATCACCACCGTGCCGAGCGAGCCCTGGAAGGTCGTTTTGCGCGTCTCCCCCATCAGGCCGCAGCGTACCACCTCGCCCGATCGCGGGAAAGCGATGTTGGAGAGGTAGCAGATGGCGTAGGCGTCGTAGGTCTCGCGCCGCGTGATGGGCTTCGTGCCTTTCGTGCGGATGGGCTGCAGCATGATGCGCCAGCGGTTGCCCCGGAGCCAGGTGATGATCCACTGGACGGCGATGATGGCGACGACCCAGCCCCAGCGGCACTGCTTCATGTCGGCGAAGAAGGCATTCCAGTCCAGGCCGCGGAACGAGAAAAAGAGAAGCACTGCCACCAGGATGAGCAGCAGTGCATATTTCAAGACTTTCTTCAGCTTGTCGTTCATGGCTTATCCCCAGAGGCTGCGCGGATAGACGCCTTTTTCAATGAGTTCGCCTATCTTGGAGACCACGAACGGACGGTCTTCCTTGTACGTGACGCCGAACCACTTGGCATCACAGTTGAGCACCTTGAACGTGGCGTCGTTGCGCTTGATCAGCACGTCGGCCACGTAAGGGATGAAGAACTCGGCCTTCGGATTGGTCTTCACGTCGTCGGAGTTGAGGAAGTTCTTGAAGAGTTCTCCGGACCAGCCGAAATAGTCGGGCGTAAAGCCCCAGAAATTCATGGAAACGACACTGTCTTCCGACACGGCATGGTCGACGCCTTTCTCGGAATAATAGACCTTTCCGTCCTCCTTGCGCTGGATCGACGTCCGCTCGGTCACCGTCGAGAGGCAGCCGTTGTCGTCAATGCCGCAGACGCCGCGGGAGACGCTGCCGAAATCGGAGAGGGTGTTCTTCAGGAAATAGCCCACAAGGGCGTACCGGCCCCGCATCCCTTCGACACTGCGGAGAAAATCCGCGATGGCGGCAAAGCCTTCCCTGCCATAGAAGTCATCGGAATTGATCACGGCAAAAGGCTCATGGATCACGTCTTTGGCCATCATCACGGCATGGTTCGTCCCCCAGGGTTTTTCGCGGCCCTCCGGCACGGAATAGCCTTCCGGCAGGCAGTCCAGTTCCTGATAGACAAATTCCACGTCGATTTTACCGCCAAAGCGTTCCTTCGAATAAATCTGCTGGAAAGCCTCGGCAAACGAGTGACGGAGGACAAAGACCACCTTGCCGAAACCGGCCTGGATGGCATCGTAGATCGAGTAGTCGATGATGGCCTCGCCGCACGGGCCGAGACCGTCCATCTGCTTGAGGGAGCCGTAGCGGGAACCCATCCCGGCAGCCAGAACTAAGAGTGTAGGTTTCACGATCTTCTGTTTATTTGAATTCAAGGACCATCGATTCGCCCGGTGCCACGACAAGCTTGTCGCCCAGCCGGAAACGTTCGCCGGTCATGATGTTTTTGCCTTTTTTCGCAAAGTTAGCGGTTATTTCCGAGAAATGGGGCCAGTCGACCACATAATCTTCCTTGCCTCCGTTGAGAATGGTCATGACGCTCTCCCCTTTCACGGTACGGAAATACACGTACACGTTGGCGGCGTCAGGACGGAAATGGATGAAATTTCCCTGTGCCACGGCTTTCGAGCTCTTGCGCCAGGTGAAGAGGTCGGAGACATACTTGCGCAGCACGATCTGCTCGCGCGTAAACTGCCCCCACGGCATGTCGACGCGCTCCTGCGAGTGGCCCACCGTACCGTCGGCGCTCTGCAGGCCATATTCGTCGCCGTAATAAAGCTGGGGTACGCCGCGCATGGTGGCCAGCAGGGTGTAAGCCATCTTGATCTTGCCGGGGTCGCCGCCCAGCTCATGGGCCAGGCGCGCCGTGTCGTGGTTGCCGATGAAGACCAGGATGTCGGAGGGATCGTCGTAGAGGCGGTCCAGGGCGAGGGAGTTGTAGATGCGCAGCATGCTCGGTTCCCAGGACGTGCCTTCGTCATTGAGGGCGCTCAGGGTGGCGAACATCAGCGGGAAATCCATCACCGAAGGAAGGTGGGAGTTGTAGCCGTCCTTCTGCTTGACGCCTTCCCAATAGGCGCAGGAAGCTACGTCGCCGAACCAGACTTCGCCGACGATGTTGAGCCGCTTGTACTCGTTGCGGATGGCCTTCGTCCAGGCGGCGATACCGGCCTTGTCAGAATACGGGAAAGTGTCGACGCGCAGGCCGTCCAGGTCGGCATATTCCACCCACCAGACGGCCATCTGCTCGAGGTAGTGCCGCACGAGCGGATCAGCCAGGTTCATGTCGGGCATCGTGGTGTCGAACCATCCCTTCACGCAGCTTTCCTTGTCCACCTCCGCGGCATGGGGATCGCTGTGGGTCGACATGGCGGCATTGGTTCGGATGAGCTTGTCGCCGCCGCGCTTCAGGTTTTCGGGATAGTTGATCCAGGTGGAGGAAGGCAGGTCCTTCATCCACCAGTGTGCCGTACCGCAGTGGTTCGGCACCATGTCCATGATGACTTTCAGGCCCTTGTTGTGGGCTTTCTCCACGAATTCGCAGTAAAGCTCGTTGGTGCCGTAGCGCGGGTCGATGCGGTAGTAATCGGCGCAGGCATAGCCGTGGTAGGAGTAGGTCTTCTCGTTGTCGAAGGTCAGCGGCGTGGACCAGATGGTGGTCACGCCCAGGCTCACCAGATCATCGAGGTGGTCGATGATGCCCTGGATGTCACCGCCGTGGCGGCCGCCCAGATTCTTCGGATTGGCTTTCTCGGCGGCTTCCGGCGAAGAGTCGTTCTTCTTGTCGCCGTTGGCGAAGCGGTCGGGCATCAGCAGGTAGACGGCGTCGGACGGGCCGAAGGACTCGCGCCGGGCCGAACCTTCGCGCCGCTTGTACAGGATGTAGTCGAAGTCGAACTGGCGGCCGTCGGGCGTCACCAGGTTGAAGGTATAGCTTCCCGGCTCCAGCCGGTTTCCGATCTTCACTTCCACGAAAAGGTAGTTCGGGTTGTCGGTCGAAACGACTTTGCCGACCGAAAGGCCCTTGACGGTGGCGTCGACCGACACCGTCGAGCCGGCGATACGGTCGCCATGGATCATCAGCTGGAGATCCGTCTCCATGCCGATCCACCAGCAGGGCGGTTCCACCCTGTCGATTTTCTCTGCCCGAAGGGTCGTCATACACAGCAGGGCTGCCATCAGCAGCAGGATCTTAGTCTTCATTTTCCAATTCGCTTTCGTCGCAGTCGCCGAAACAGTCACCGACGCTGAAGATGATGTGATAGCCGTGTGCCGGCAGCGTGAACTCGCAGTCCGTCGTCACGAGATGGTTCTCCACCTTGTAGGTTACCACCTCGTCGGAGAAGTTGAACATGGCCAGGCACATATCGCCCTCCTCTTCCCGCTCGAAAGCGAAGATCTGTTCCGGATGGTCGGTCGGCAGGACGGCCATCGTGCCACCCCAGGGTGCCGCCCAAAGACAGGCGTGCAGGTCGCGCAGGGCAATGAGTTCCTTGTAGAGCTTGGTCATCTCGAACGGGTCGCGGCTCCAGTCGATCGGATCTTTCTCGAAGAACTGCAGACGCTTGGACAGGCAGATCTCGTCTCCGTTGTAGAGCATCGGGGTGCCGGGCAGCAGGAAACTCAGGACCGTGAACTGCTTGAGAGTGGGACCGAACATCTCCAGGTTCGTGCCCGACCAGGAGTTCTGGTCATGGTTGGAGACGAAGTTCATGGCCCAGGTACCGGCGGGCATGCCGACGCTGTCGGCATAACTCACGTAGAAATCGGCCAGGTCGCTGGCATTCACCTTGCCGGCGGCCAGGTCATACCACAGATGCATCTGGCGCCAGGCGTAATAGGCGTCGAAGGCGTCCACCTGCAGGGCGGGCGTCTCCGCTTCGGCCAGGAAGAAGAGTTCTCCGGGGCGCTGGGCGCGGAAATCGGCGAAGGTCTTGTCCCAGAAGTCGGTCGGCACCTCGCTCGCCACGTCGCAGCGGAAACCGTCCACGCCGCGGTCCACCCAGAATTTCATCTGCTGCTCCATCGCATCATAGACCTCGGGGTGGTTCACGTAGTCGAGGTGGGCGATGTCGGTCCAGTCGTACTGCGTGGCCAGGTTGCCATCCGCGTCAAGGTGGTACCAGTCGCGGTGCTCGCGGGTCCAGGCATGGTCGCGGCCCGTATGGTTGGCCACCCAGTCGAGAATCACCTTGAAGCCCTTTTCATGGGCAGCGGCCAGGAAATGGTCGAAGTCTTCCAGCGTGCCGAACTCCGGGTTCACGGCACAGTAATCTTTCACGGCATAGTAGCTGCCGAGCGTACCCTTGCGGCCTTCCACGCCGATGGGATGGATGGGCATCAGCCAGAGAATGTCGACACCCAGCTCCGCGAGACGGTCGAGTTGCGGCTCCACGGCGGCAAAGGTGCCCTCGGGCGAGAACTGGCGCACGTTCACCTGATAGATGACGGCGTTCTTCGCCCATTCGGGATGCACGACATGGGTCACATTGCCTTCCGGAACGGCCTTCTTGCAGGCCGCCAGGCAGAAGAGGACGAGCAGGAAACTCAGGATCTTTTTCATATTTCGCGATTATTTGATGATTGCATAGGAAATGGGCGCGACTTCCACGGAGAGGGTCGAGCTGCCGTCGATGGCCAGGCCGCAGGGCAGGCTGAGTTCGACCGTACGCGGTTCCCGGCCCTTGTTGAGCACGGTCACCACGGTCTCGCCCATGTAGCTGCGGCTGTAGGCCAGCACGTCGGTGTCGGCGTAAAGCAGTTTGTAGTCGCCGTAGATCAGCGGCATCGACGCGTTGTGCATCCGGGCCAGGGACTCCGTCTCCGCCAGGGTGGCCTGTTCGTCGGCCGTCAGGCCCTCGAACTGCATCCATCGGCGGTTGTCCGGGTCGTTGGCGCCGGGCTGGCCGTATTCGTCGCCGTAGTAGATGCAGGGCACGCCCGGAATCGTGAAGTTCAGCGCGTGGAGCATCTTCAGGTAGTCATAGCCCACGGGGTCGGTCACGCGGATATCACGGTGCCAGCCGGCGGCCTTGTTGTCCTCGTCCCGGCGGATGTCGCCGCTGGCCAGGCAGATATAGCGCGGGCGGTCGTGGTTGCCCGTGATGTTGCCCATCAGGTGGTGCGAGCCGTAGACCGCCAGGTCTTCGGCGATGCGCTTGGCCAGGCCCTCGAACGAACCGTCCCCGTCGACCGTCGCCCAGGTGAAGGTGTCATAGACATTGAAGTCGAACTGCGCATCCTGCATGCCGGGCTTGATATACGAATTGATCAGCGAGGTGGAACCGTAGGTCTCGCCGATCTGGTAGAAGGTCCGGCCGGGCAGGCTGTCGTACAGTTTGCGCGTGAGCATGCGCCAGTACTGCTCGGGCACATGCTTGGTGGCGTCGTGGCGGAAGCCGTCGAAGTCGAAGTGCTGCACCCAGTAGAGAGCCGAGTCGGTGAGCTGGGCGCAGATGTCGGCCCGCTCCAGGTCGAGCGTGGGAATGTGGTCGTCAAACCAGGTGGTCAGGCGGAACTCGTCGTAGAGCTGGCGGTTCGGGCGGCCGTCCGGCGTGTCGGAGGGCGTGGTCCAGTCGGGATGCGCGGTCAGCGTCGGGCTCTCGATATGCATGTGGTTCGACACGTAGTCGAGGATCACGTTCTTGTTGTCGGCGTGCGCCTTGTCGAGGAGTTCGCGGAGTTCCGCTTCCGTGCCGTAGCGCACGTCCACGGCCGTGGCATAGTACGGCCAGTAGCCGTGGTAGCCGCTGAACTGCGTCTCCGGATCATGGATCTGTCCCCAGGCGTTGAAGGGGTTCTGGGTGATGGGCGACAGCCAGATGGTGGTCACGCCCAGTTCGTCGAAATAGCCGCTTTCCAGGGTCCTGGTCACGCCGGCGATGTCGCCGCCCCAGTAGTCGACCTTCGGGTGCACGTTCGGGACGTTCAGGGGTCTGTCGTTGTCCGCGCGGCCGTTGACGAAGCGGTCGATCATCAGGGAGTAGAGCACCTGCGCATGCTTGTCCGTGCGCTGGAGTTCCTCCGTCTGGCGCATGACCCGGCCGTAGCGGAGCGGGACGAAGACATCGTTGCCGATGCCGGCGTCGTTGGCCGCGTAGGCGCGGATATAGGAGCGTTCCATCTTGCGGGCGTTCCGGGGGACGGTGATCTCGAGCCGGCTGCGGTCGATCACGCGGATGCCGTGCTCCTTGTCAAGCAGGGTGTTCTGCCAGAGCACCTGCACGTCTTCCGCCCGGTTTTCGATGAGCAGGTAGAATTGGTCGTCCCGGCCGAGAACGGGGGCCGTGGTGATGAACGGCGCCCGGGCCGGATCGGCGCCTTCAAGCTTGGCGGGCAGCCGGTTCTTGAGCACAAGGGCGGCTTTCTGGCCGCCGGCGGTGATTTCCAGATACCGAAGCCACGGGTCGCCGGGCGTCGAGACAATCTCGAGCGTATCCATCGAAGGCAGCGTGGGGAAATAGTCGCGGAGAATCACGACGCTGGTATCCTGTTCCAGCAGGCAGGGACTGGCCAGCGGACCCGCATCAAAGAGCGGTGCCGGCGCCACCTTCACGTGGCTGCATCCCGCCACTAAAAGTATCGTGAAGAAAAGAAATGCGTTTCGCATACTATCTGGTATTTACTGCAGGAATACCGCCGATGAATAGGCCCCCAGCGCCACGGCGCCGTTGGAGACCGTCACCGTGCCGTTCGAGACAATCAGTTTGTCGGTCTTGTAGTTGCTGAGCGGAAGGACCGGGCCTGCGGAGCCGAAGTTGTGGAGCACCAGCACCGTCTGGCCTTCGTAACTCATCTTCCACATGGCCACGGCCGCGTTGGGGCTGATGATTTCCTCGATCTGGCCCTTGGCCAGCGCCTTCCAGCCGTTGCGCGCTTTCGCGAAATCGCGGTACACGCGGAGGACGGAGGCCTGGTTCTGTTCCTGCGCCTCCACCGAGATTTCGGCATTCAGCATGCTGTTGTCCACCTTGCCGTTCAAGGCCGAGGAAGGCACGCTGCCGCTGCGTGTCCACTTGATGGGCGTGCGGACATATTCGTCGCCCCGGCTCTTGGTGCCCCAGTAACCGAGTTCCTCGCCCTGATAGATGAAGGGCTTGCCCGGCGAAGTCAGCAGCACGGCGGCGGCCAGTTTCTCTTTGGCGATGTCGCGGCCCAGGTCGCTGGCAAAGCGGTCCTGGTCGTGGTTGGAGAGGAAGGTGGCATCGATGAAGTCGCTTCGGTAAGCGCGGAACAGGTTCTGGAAATAGATGACGGTCTTGGCGAAGTCGTCTCCCTTGCCCTTGCCGATGCGGTCCTTGAGGGTAAATCCGTAGTAGAAATTGAAATTCGACGGCAGGCCTTCATAATAGGGCGCCATCTTCTCGGCATTGTCGCACCAGGATTCACCGACCATGTAGAAGTCGCCCTTGCCGCCACGGGCCTTCCAGCTGGTGTTGCAGCGCTCGTACCACTGCTTGAGGAACGATACGTTGGCGGCGGTGTTGTTCTGGTAGATCCAGATCACGGCGTCGAGGCGCAGCCCCGCCACGCCCATGTCGATCCATTTGTCTGCCGCGGCGGCCAGATCCTTGAAGGTCGCCGATTCGGAAGCCTTGGCATGCGGGCCATAATACAGGTCGGGCATCGAAGCGTCGAAACTGGCCCAGTAAGAGAGGGATTCTCCGCCGAAGGTGATGTCGGCGGCCGGATTGCTGTTGATGGCGTAGGGTGTGCCGAACTGAACTTTCTTGCCGGCGGTTCCGCCCCACTTGGTGCCGCTGTCCCAACTGGTGGTGGAGGTGCGGATGAGGAAGCCCCACTCGGATTTGAAATCGAGGGTGATCTCGAAAATGCCGGAGGATGTCTCGTAGAGTCCCGCCAGCTTGCCGTCGCCGTAGTAAAGCCACTTGCTCGCGGAGCTGCTGGGTCCCTGTGCGGCATCGGTGGTTTCCGTCACGGTGACCGTCTTCTTGCCCCAGTCCAGCTTGAAATGCAGCCGGCCTTCATAGCCCACATTGCCGGAGCTGGTGGAGCACCAGGTGCCCATGCCGCCGGTGACAGACTCTCCCGGTTTGTCTTCAAACACATAATAGTTCCCGTAAATGCCGGAGGGATCGGACATCGCCTGCTTGAACCAAATGTTGTCCTTGCCGGAATGGTTGAGCACGAAGTCGAGATAGATGTCGATATTGCGGGTTTTTGCCTGGGAAATCAGGTCTTGCAGATCCGCCTCCGAGCCCAGTCTCGGATTCACGGAACAATAGTCGTTCACGTTGTAGCCGTGGTACGACATGGACTCGTGGATGGGCGAGAGCCAGAGCGCCGTGGCGCCGATGCTGTCGAGGTAGTCGAGGTGCTGCGTGATGCCGCGGATATCGCCCCAGCCGTCGCCGTCGCTGTCGGCGAAACTGTAGACGTTGAGCTGGTAGGTGATCCCGGAGAGTTTCTCCTTCGAGGCTTGGTTCCGCCAGGAATCATCGGGGGTAACCGGCGGGACCGGGCCGTCCGGACCGTCAGGGTCCACGTGCGGGCACGCCGTCAGCAGCAGCGCCGAAAGCGCCAGCGCCAATATGAGGTAGTATTTTTTCATCATAACTTTCAAATATAATAAAAATTGATGATTACGCAAAACTTGCACCAGCGGAGCGGAGCAAGTGACGAGGGAGCGAAGCGAAGGCGGCGTGGCGCCGATGCTAACGGCTGCCGGCCACGTTTGGGGGCCTCAGCGTGGCCGGGAGGCGTTTGAAAGCAGCGCCGGCCACGTTTTCCCGTTAAAACGTGGCCGGGAGCACAAGCCGACGGAGACGGAGCGAAGCGCCGTCTATAAAAAGATGCCCGGGTCATGCAAGGCCCGGGCATCGGTTTTGAGATACCGGATGAAGTCCGGCTTAGCGTCCGTTACTTGAGGACGATGATCTTTTCGGTCTCCTGGTTGTAAACGACCGTGAAACCGGAGAGATCGCCGACATTGATGTTATCGCCACCGGGGACTGCGTCGAAGGGTGTTCCCGCCTCGACGAAGGTACCACCACGGTTCACATCCCATCCCGCACCCTCGCGGATCTTCCATCCGCCAGGGAGGGTCTGGTTGTAGGCAACCCACTCGTTGTTGCCCCTGTACATCATAAACACATCGGCATTCCAGCTGTTGAAGTCACCGATCAGACTCCAGAAATGGTGGGTCAGCGCGATCGAATTGGTGTTGGCGTCATAAGCCAGAACATACCAGCCGTCTTCCGCCACTTTGATGTTGTCACCGCCTGCCACCGCTTCAAACGGTTCATCGACGGCGACCATCGTGCCACCATAGTTGACATCCCAGCCACCCTGCCAACGAATCTTGAACTGATCGTCCTTGGTCAGGTAGAAAGGAACGCTCGCCCATCCGCCATCCTGGAAGCAGTTCATCGGGAGATCGATGTTCCAGTTGAAGCCGGGGATCGATGCGATACTGCCGACCACGCCAAAACCGAGGGTACCGATGGTCTCGTTGTTGGCGTTGTAGACCACGCGGATCGTGCCGGTAAGCGCGACGTTCTGGCCGCCGGGAACGGCGCCAAGGAACTGACCGGCCTGGAAGCCGTCAGGCGTGTTGGCGCCACGGTTGACTTCCCAATCGTGGTTGTAGCGTATCTTCCAGTCACCGCCGGTGACTTCGATCGGACCGCTCATCCAGATGCCCGGCATGGTTTCGACCATGTCATAATCGGTGTTCCAGTCGCCATTCACGCCGATGACCGACCATCCGTAGGAAGCGGCCTCGACGGTGATGGTTTCTTCGGCAGGGTTGTACTTGACGGTGAATTTGCCTTCACCGCAATTGATGTTTTCACCCCCGTTGGTGACGGCGAAAGGCTCGCCGAAAGCAGCGAACACACCGCCACGGTTCTCGGCCCAGTCGTGGTTCTTGCGAATCTTCCAGCCGCCGGTGAGGTCGACGCCCTCGGCGACCCAAAGGCCGTCCACCAGGGTCATGTCAACGTCTGCGCCCCAGCTGTTGAAGTCGCCGATGAGGCTCCATACCGTACCTTCTTTCACGGTAACCGTTTCGTTCTCAGGATCGTAAATCACGGTGAACTTGCCGGTACCGCAGTCAATGTTTTCACCGCCGGCGGTTACGGCAAACGCTTCGCCCATGGCCACGAAGACACCGCCACGGTTGTCATCCCAAGCGTGATTCTTGCGGAGCTTCCAGCCCGGAGTAAGCTGCACGTCCTCGGCGACCCAAAGGCCGTCGACCAGGGTCATGTCCACGTCGCCGCTCCAGCTGGTGAAGTCGCCGATGAGGCTCCAGACCGTGAAATCGCTGAACAGGGTAATGGTGAGCGCCTCGGTATCGAGGACCACCTTGTAGAAGCCGGCTTCAACCTTGATGTTGTCGCCACCGGCGACAGCCTCGAACGGTTCACCGAAGGCAGCCATCACACCACCGTAGTTCTCATCCCAGCCGCCGTCTTTGCGCCACTTGAATTCCGTGGCTTCGTTGGCCGTGATGTAGGCGGTCCACTTATTGCCGTCCTGGGCTGCGAGGATGTCGTTGTCCCAGTCGCCGTTCAGGCCGATGATGTTCCAGCCGGTCACAGGCACGGGCTCCGGACCCGGTCCGGGTTCGTCGCCGCCGATGATGCCGGAGACGCCGCCGCCGAGGGTCTCGACGATCTGGGCCGTACCGGCGCCCGGATTGACGATCAGGTCGAAGATGCCGTCGGCACCGACCTTCACGTTCGGGCCGTCCTGCGTCACGGCGAAGTCAGAGCCGAGGCTGCCGAATTCACCGCCGAGGTTGACGGTCCAGGCCTTGTCCTGGCGGAACTTGAATTCGTCGGCAGCAGTCAGCTTGACACCCTGCGCCACGTGGATGTTGCCGTCCGTAAGCATGTCGATGTCGCCGTCCCAGTTGATGGCGTATTCGCTCAGCGCACCGATGACAGACCAGTTGCTGACCTCGACACAGCCCGGATAAGCCACATAGGCCTCGGTCAGCATGGCCATACCGGCTTCCAGATCGAGCCAGAGGTCATAGTAGCCGTCGGCCGGAGCCTTGACGTTCGAGCCGTCCTGGCTGACGCTGAACGGCGAGTCGAGGCTGCCGAAATCGCCACCGTAGTTGACGGTCCAGGCCTGATCCTGACGGAACTTGAATTCGTCGCCGGCGCTCAGCTTGACATACTTGGCCACGTGGTGCATACCGTCTTCGGTCGCCCACATTTCAAGGTCTTTATCCCAATTCATCTCGTAAGCGGCAATGGCGCCGATCACGCTGAACGTACTCGTTTCGGTGTACTCCATATACGGGCTGCCTTTCGGGAATACGATCTCGAAACCGGAGATCCCGATGGCGTCCCGTGAATCGACATAGCCGTTGCGGCCGTTGTCGCCCGCATTGGTCTGCATCGAAGCGCGGATGCGCATCGTGAGGTTCACGACGTCACCTTCGACATAGCCCATCGAAATGAGGGCATTGTTGATGCTGGTGATGGAGGCTGACAGCACGCCGTCCTTGTTGGAAGACGTGATCGCCTTGCTCACGGCATTGCCGTCCACTTCCGTGATGACGAAGAAGTGGTTCGGGGCGACATTCTGGTTGAAATTCTGATTGAAGCTGGCAGCGGTAAAGTAGGCGGAGACAGCTTTCGCGCCCACCTCGTAGTCACCCAGCACAGGGGCCGTGGCCTTGGAGGTGTCGAACACCGCCAGTTCGTCCGGATAGCAGGAGACTGCCATCAGGGCAATCACACTGGCAAAGAGAATGGAAAAAATCTTTTTCATTGCTTGATCCTCCTATTTACTGTAACCGGTGTTCTGTTTAAGACCCGTGTTGGCCAGGCGGTCGGAATCCGGAATCGGGAAGAGCGTCCGGTAGGACTCCACGTCCGTTCCTTCTTTCACATTGCCCTTCCACTGCCAGTTGTAACCGGAAGTGAACTGGCCGAAACGGATGAGGTCGTTGCGGCGCCAGCACTCCTGATAGAGTTCACGGCCGCGCTCGTCGAGGATCAGCTGAGCGGTGAGTCCGTTGACATCCGGCTGGTTGGCGCGGGCGCGCACCTGGTTGAAAGCGCCCAGACCGTCGATCGAAGCGCCGTTGAGCTGGCACTCGGCCGCCATCAGCAGCACGTCGGCGTACCGCATCATCGGGAAGTCGGTGTCCACGAAACCGAGCTCCTTGCCCGGCGTGCCGTCGCTCTTGATGTTGCGGAACTTCATGAAGGCATAGCCGTTGGTGAATTCACCGATGTCGTCGATGCTCTTCTGCTGCGTAGCCGTGTAGAAGAGGTTGCGGGCGTCACTCGCGCTGAACTTGTCGTAGAACTCAGGCGTGGTGCGGAGACCGCCCCAGCCGGAAGAAATACCCAGTTCCGCAGGGTCCATCTCGCCGCCCGTGGAGGCGAAGATCAGGTAGTTGGTCGCACCGTAGCTGGTGGTGTTGACACCGTCCTGCTCCACGGCGAAGATGATCTCGTCGGAGCAGCGGTCGTTGTCGGCCAGGAAGAGTTCCTGATAAGGCGAGAAGAGGCCTTCCGAAGTGGTGTGGAGGGAATAGCCGTCGTCCATCAGGTCTTTCAGGACGTTGGCGCACTCGTTCCAGCGGGCCGTGCCCGTATAGACCTGTGCGTTCAGATAAAGCTTTGCGAGCAGGAACTTCGCCACACCCTTGTCGGCGCGGGCGAAACCGTTGGCGCGCGGAGCGGCCAGGGCGCTGTTGTTGATCAGGTCCGTCAATTCGGTTTCCAGCCAGGTGAAGAGCTCGTCGCGCATGATCTGCTCGGGGAAGGAGCCAACGACCGATGTCTCGTCGGCAAACGGCACGTTGCCGAAGTTGTCGATGGCGTGGAAATAGGCAATCGCACGGAGCACGCGGGCCTCGGCGATGTATTCATCTTTGTTGGCGAAGGTCAGGTTGGAGGCCTGTGCCTCACGGATGAACTCGTTGGCGGCGGACACCTGCATGAAGATGCGGGAATAGAACGCGTAGATGAAGGTATCGTCGGTCGTCCAGTTCATCCAGTGGAAATTCTTGATGGTCTGGTCGTTCCAGCCGCAGACCGCCTCGTCGGTGGTCAGTTCGCTGTGGTGGAACAGGCCGCGGATGTACTGCGATGCACCGCCGTCAAGACCGGAGATCGAAGGACCGCCGTTGGCTCCGTAGTAACCGGAGGTGGCGAAGCCCGTGTAGACACCGGCCAGGAAAGAAGTGAAGGACGCCTCATTGACGAGGGCCTTGTCCGCCGTGTTGGCATTCGGATCGATCGGGGTGACGTTCAGGTCGCCGATGCAGGAAGCCAGAAGTGCGGAGACTGCAAGTATGCTGAGGAAATATTTGATCGTTTTCATAAGGCACACCTGAATTAGAAGTTAAACTTGATTCCGAGGATGAAGGTGCGCGGGCGCGGATAGACCGTGCCGTCGATTCCGTTGAACACCTCGGGGTCGATGCCGGTGTACTTCGTGAGAGTGCAGATATTCTGCACGGTACCGAAGATATTGAGAGAAGCGTCGTTCTCTGCCACCCGGAAGAGTTTCGGGAAGGTATAGCCCAGCGTGAAGTTGTCGAGCTTCAGGAACGAAGCGTTCTCCAGGTAGTAGTCCGAAAGATACTGGGCCTGCGAGAACATCGAAACCGGGGCCGAAGCGACACGGTTGCTGATGAAGCTGTTGGTCCAGAGGTCGGCGAGCATTTCCGTATCGGAAGCCACGTTGTTGTACACGTAGTTGCCCACGGATGCGTGGCCGGAGAGGGCCGCCGTCCAGTTCTTCCAGGTGATGCTGGTGTTGAAGCCGAAGGTGAAGTCGGGCGCCGCCTTGAAGCGCTTGTCCATGTACTTGTCGTCGGCCGTGATCTGGCCGTCGTTGTTGCGGTCTACGTAAACACCGTTCACGGGATAGCCGAATTCGTCATACACCTGCTGGTAGAGGTTGAAGGTGCGCATCGGATACCCCACCTGGAACATCTGCACGTTGTTGCCGGTACCGCCCGAGATGCCGCCCGTCTCAACGCCCGTAGCGTTCTCGTCGGAAGCCGTCAGCTTGGTGATCTTGTTGTGGTTGTAGGCCACATTGAAGCCGAGATCCCAGTGCAGGTTGCGTTTCGCAAGGAGAATGGCGTTCAGGTCGAGCTCGACGCCCAGGTTGGTCATGCTGCCGATGTTGGTGTTCAAGTAGTTGGTCAGGTTCGAGAGCGCCGGCACCGGGATGTAGTTCAGGATGTCCTTGGTGTCACGCTTGTAGAGGTCGATGGCAGCTGTCAGGCGATCGTTCCAGAAGCCCAGGTCGAAACCGATATTGTACGTCGTGGTGGTCTCCCAGCGGAGGTCGGCGCTGTAACCCAATGCGGAAATCGGGATGATCAGCTGGTCGTTGAAATAATAGTAGGAACCCAACTGGTTCGTGAGGAACTGCGCGAAGGTATCGTAGTAGCCGCCCACTTCCTGCTGGCCGGTCTGGCCCCAGGAGAGACGCAGCTTCAAGGAACTCATACCCTTCACTTCACTCATGAAGTCTTCATTCATCACGTTCCAGGCGAAAGCCGCGGACGGGAAGAGGCCCCATTTGTGGTTCTGGAAGCGCGAGGTACCGTCGGCGCGGAACGTGGCGGTGAGCAGATACCGGTCGGCGAAGCTGTAGTTGGCGCGGCCGAAGAAGGAGAGGAGGTAAAGCTCACCTCTTCCGACAGACGATCCCAGCGTGGCCTTGTCGCTGATGCGATAGGTATCACTGCTGCTCTCGTTGTAGAAGTGCTGCCAGGAATAACCGGCCAGCAGATTGACGTTGTGACGGCCGAAATCCTGATTCCAGTTGCCGTAGAACTCGAGGGTCGTATTCCGGCGCATATAGTCGTAATCGGTATGGGAACCGCCACCACTCTGGTTGGTGTTGTGATAGGAGGCCTCAGATCCCATCGCCAGCTCGGTGACGCCTTTACTCTTCGCCCAGTCGAGACCGACGTTCAGGTTGAAGCGAAGCGCTTCCAGGCCATGGACCTTGTAGTCGGCCTGCACATTACCGATGAAACGATAGGCGCCTGCCACGTCGTTCTTGGCATCCAACAGGGCCACCGGGTTCATCGTGGCCATCGTGTTGATGTTGCCGGACTGGTCGTACCAGGTGGTATATTTGTTCAGGTTATAACCCGGAACATTGTTATATACCGGCTTGGTCGGATCGTAGTGGTTGGCTGCGCCGATGGCGTCCTGGTTGGCATATTGGTTGGCCGAATAGGTTCCCTTACCGTTCAGGTTGATGATCAGGTGTTTATTGAGGAACGTCGGCGAGAGGTTGACGGAAGCCGTTGCACGGTCCATCTGGGAACCGCGAAGGGTACCCACCTGGCGGGTATAACCACCCGACACACGATACGGGAAAATCTCGCCGATGCGGCCCGTGACGCTCAGGTTGACGTCATGGGACGGAGCGATCTGGTAGATCTCACGCTGCCAGTCGGTATTGTAGAGCTTCTGCTCTCCGTTCTCGTAGATACCGAGGTTGGCTTCAGCGGCGGAGTTCTCACCATAGAAGTCACGGATCAGTTCCACGATGCCGTCCCGGTCAAGCAGCTGGTTGTACTTGGCGATCGTGTTCACGGAACCGGTGTAGTCGAGGGCTACGTGGGGAATGTTGCTACCCACCTTGGAGCCTTTCTTGGTCGTGATCACGATGACGCCGTTGGATGCGCGGGAACCGTAGATGGCGGTCGCCGACGCGTCTTTCAGGACGGTGAAACTCTCGATGTCTTCCGGGTTGATGGAAGAGAGCGGGTCGGACATGCCGCTGATGCCGTCGTTCGACACGGGCAGGCCGTCGATGACGACGAGCGGGTCGTTCGACGCGTTGAGGGAAGAGCCGCCGCGGATACGGATCGTCGCGCCGGAGCCCGGCATACCGGAACCCGAGGTGACGACCACGCCGGCGCTCTTGCCGCGCAGCAGGTCGGCAGGCGTCGTGATGACACCCTTGTTGATTTCGTCTGCCTTGACGGTGGCGACGGAACCGGTCAGGTCGCTCTTCTTGACCGTACCGTAACCGATGACGACCACCTCGTCGAGGTATTCTTGATCATCTTCCATCAGGACGCGGCCGGCTTTGCCGGCTTCGACCACCACGGTCTTCAGGCCCAGGAAGCTGATCTCGATCAGCGTGTTGGCGGATGGAACGTTCAGTGTCCACTGTCCGTCCAGATCCGTCTGCACGCCGTTGCTGGTACCCATCTGGATAACAGCAGCCCCGATCACCGGACCGAACTTGTCTTCCACGACACCTTTGGCGTTATACTGCGCAAAGGCAGTGGCAGAAGTCAGTGCCAGGACCGAGAGCAGAATCAGAATCTTCTTCATATAAACTGCTTTAGTTAAAAATAAGGTTATTGTTGCTTATGCTTCAATTCTTGGATGGCATACACGGACAAGGCGCCGCAGAGCAGCAGCACGCCGGCGGCGGCCAGCATCCCGGCCTGGGAGCCGACGAGCTTGAGCACCAGGCCGCCGAAGGCGGCGGCCACGATCTGCGGCAGGCAGATGGTGCAGTTGAACAGGCCCAGGTACTCACCCATGTGCGAAGTGCCCTTCAGGGCGTTGGTCAGGATCGAGAAAGGCAGCGCGAGCATGGCAGCCCAGGCGAAGCCGACCAGGAAATACGAGACGAAGAGCAGGTATTTGTCATGGATGAAAAGGATGGAGATGAAGCCCAGGGCGCCGATCACCAGCGAGGTGACGTATGCAGCCCGGTCGGACTTGAATTTCGGAATGAAGAGGGCCCAGCAGAGGGAGCCGACCGCCTGGATGGCGAAGACCACGCCGACCCAGTTGCCGGCGGCCTGATAGCCTTCCGAAGCCACGTCGGTGGTGCCCCATACATTGTTGGCGATGGCACCGTTGGAATAGGTCCACATGAAAAGGAAAGCCGCCCAGCAGAAGAACTGCACCAGGCCCACCGTCCAGAAGGCCTTCGGCGCTTCCACCAGGAGTTTGATGAAGCCCTCTTTCTTGCCTTCCTGCTGCTTCTGGGGGTCGATGCCGTGGAACGCGGCATATTCCTGCGGGTTCATCTCTTTCACCTTGGCGAAGGTATAGAGCACGCAGAGGATGAGGATGGCGGCGCCGCAATAGAAGCTCCAGATCACCGAATCGGGGATCACGCCCTTGGGGGCGGTGTTGGCGATGCCGATCCAGGTGAAGAATATCGGGAACAGGTAGCCGAAGAGCGAACCGGCGTTGCACAGGAAACTCTGGATGGAATAGGCCTGGGTCTTCTGCTCCTCGCCCACCATGTCGCCCACCATCATCTTGAAGGGCTGCATGGCCACGTTGATGGAAGTATCGAGGAAAATCAGGGAGAAGAGCCCGAACCACATGGCCCCGTTGAGCCCGAGGAGGAGCCGCTGGCTGAAATTGAGGCTGCCGGCGTTGGGCAGGAAGATCATGACCAGCACGGCCACGATGGCGCCCACCAGCAGGTAGGGCTTGCGGCGGCCCATGCGGCACCAGGTGCGGTCGGACCAGTGGCCGATGAGCGGCTGCACGAGCATTCCCATGAGCGGCGGAAGGATCCAGAAGAAACTGAGCTGGTGCGGATCGGCGCCCAGCGTAGCGAAAATCCGGCTGATGTTGGCACTCTGCAACGCATAGGCGATCTGCACGCCGAAGAACCCGAAACTCAGGTTGAACATCTGCCAGAACGAAAGTTTTTTCTTTTCCATAGTACCCCGATTCAAGTGAACAGTGCAACAAGGGTGTAAGATTGTGAAGGCGCGGCGTGCGAGAGCGGAAGTTATCCTCGGCAGAGCGAGGAGAGCCACTTCCCCGAGCTCCCCGCAGCTCTGACGG
>Ga0129306_1000438_pt1 | contig 65482 bp, 57 predicted proteins | sample P827metagenome_FD_94438 | JGI IMG/M metagenome (GOLD analysis project Ga0129306, IMG submission 94438) | Capybara group fecal microbial communities from Wisconsin, USA - P827 metagenome | ecosystem: Host-associated > Mammals > Digestive system > Large intestine > Fecal | place: USA: Wisconsin... | reverse complement strand
TGCCCCGGCAAATCCTTATGAGAAGGCTATCGTGGAGAACTGCATCGGTGAGTACGGTGTCTGCATCGACGATATCGGAGATGGAAAGTTCCGTTATCTTGTGGCCGGTAAGTATGCCGGAGGGGAAGTTCCCGAAGGAATGGTGGTCTATGAGTTCCCTGGAGGTGACTGGGCAGTGTTTGACTGTATCGGTCCTATCCCGGAGGCATTGCAGAGCCTGAATACACAGATTTTCAAAGAGTGGCTTCCGGGGAATCCGGACTATGAACTTTGCGGGAATGCATCTGCAGAGTGGTATGACTGTGTAAATGAGGAAAAGACGGATAAGGATTATCACAGTGCAATCTGGATCCCGGTGAAGAAGAAAGACTGAAATAGATGGATGCATTGTCTGAAAAGTATGGTTTCAAAATGAAATCTCACATATTGGGGATTGAGCGAGAAATTTTAGAATAATGTACGTTTAAGCTTCGGCGAAAGTGCCGGAGCTTTTTCTTTGAAATAGTGTTGACAAAAAGTATGTAACATGTTACATTGTTTTGTATAGGTAACATATTACATAATAAAGGAGGCTCATATGAATTACGATGAAGCGATGAATATCGAAAAGGTAACGTTTGGAGATATGCCTCCACAGCCGTTTTTACTTGGACTACTTAGCGCATTTGATAACAGATATCAGGCTGCGGCCGATGCATATTTCAAGGAAATTACCTGGAAACAGTTTTTTGCCATAATCTGTATTAACCTGTGCAAGGAGCCTCCGACACTGAATGAACTGTCAGATATAATGGGCAGTTCACATCAAAATGTAAAGCAGATACTGCTGAAGCTTGAGAAAAAGGGCTTTGTGATGGCCGCTCCTGATGAGAAAGACAAGCGAAAGCAGCGCATCTTTGTTACGGAAAAATGCAGGACTTTTTTGGAACAGAATGACAATAACGGTCAAACGAGCCAGTACGTAATCGGCCGTATTTTTGACGGAATCGATGAAAAGAGCTTGCAAACCACCATACAAACTATCATGAAAATGGAAAGGAATTTAAGCGAACTATGAAAACACTGATAATATACACATCACAGACCGGATTTACCAAAAGATATGCCGAGTGGCTTGCGGAGAAAATGAACGGAGATCTGCTTGAGCTCAAAGATGCTCGGAAAAAGAACATGGATTTCTTTGAGAACTACGATGCAATCTGCTACGGAGGTTGGGCAATGGCAGGAAGTATTGCTAAGGCAAAGTGGTTCCTTGAAAAGGCTACTAACTGGAAGAATAAGCGCCTAGCTGTGTTTTGTGTAGGTGGCAGCCCTAACGATAACCCGGATGTAGATGTCTTTCTTCAGAATGTAATTACAGAAGAGCAGAGGAAATACATAAAGGCATTCTACTGCCAGGGCGGGTTTAACTATGAAAAGATGAAGACGCCATCTCGTATTGCTATGAAGATGTTTGTGTCAGCCTTAAAAAACAAGAAGGATGCCACTGAGAAAGAGAAGGTAATGGCTGAGATGGTGGCTTCATCCTATGACATTTCTGATATCAAATACATAGAGCCTATCGTTATGTATCTTGGAGAAAAAGACAATGAAAAAGCTGTTTAGGCAGGTAAACTCACTAAATATAGCATAATAAACATGACATACAGTTGTCGTGTTGCGTTTGCTATGATATGTACGGAGCGTGAGAGATTATGAAGATAGACAGGTTGATCGGGATATTGTCGATCTTACTGCAGAAAGAAAAGACAACGGCTCCTGAGCTGGCGGAAAGGTTTGAGGTATCCCGCAGGACGATAAACCGGGATATTGAGGATCTTTGCAAGGCAGGGATTCCCATAAGAACTGCGCAAGGTACCGGCGGTGGCATCAGCATTATGGATGGATATCGTATGGACAGGACGATCCTGACATCAAAGGATATGCAGGTGATACTTGCCGGGCTTCGTAGCTTGGACAGTGTAAGTGGAAGCAGCTACTACAGCCAATTGATGGAGAAGATTCAGGTGGGGTCCTCTGAGTTTATCAGCGGCAGGGATTCTGTTTTGATCGATCTGTCGTCATGGTATCGGGATTCATTGGCTCCAAAGATAGAAACTATACAGGATGCAATCGGAGACAGGCACCTGATCAGCTTTCGATACTATGCTCCTTCAGGGGAAAGTGAACGAACAGTCGAGCCATATTATTTAGTGTTCCGATGGTCCAGCTGGTATCTTTGGGGCTGGTGTGCAGATCGTAAGGACTATAGATTGTTTAAGCTGAACCGTATGGATAAGGTTGCGGAAACTGATAAAGAGTTTATATGTCGGAACGTACCTATGCCGGATCTGTCAACTGAAAAAATCTTCCCGGGTGGAATTAAAGTAAAGGCTCTGTTTACTACGGATATGAAGTGGCGGCTGGTTGAAGAATTCGGACCGCATTGTTTTACTGAAACCGATGATGGAAGGTTGCTCTTTACAGCAGATTATACGGATATGGAAAACCTTGTGACATGGCTCATGACTTTTGGAGCAAAGGCAGAGGTGCTAGAGCCTGCAGAAGCACGGGATATTATCCGCAGGAATGCTGAAGAAACATTAAAAATTTATGGAGGATTAGGATAATGAGATTAGATGGCTTTGGGCTGCTTGTTGAGAACATTGTTTCTGCTTTATGGCAGGAAAGATTTTGAGAAGATGACAAACCGGAGATATGAGTATATCAAGGGGTTGAACGGTCATTTTGAAATTGCGTTGTATGTGGATACATTCGAAGAGGTAGATGAGGCATACAGGAAGGCAGTGGAAAATGGCGCTACATCTGTGCTTGAACCGGAACTTGAACCTTGGGGGCAGAGAACCTGCTATATCGCTGATCCGGAAGGAAATCTGATTGAGATCGGTTCCTGGAATAAACCTTATGAAGAGAAAGACTTGACGGAGGAATAAGAAACTTGGCGTTTGATTATAAGAAGGAATACAAAGAATTCTATATGCCGAAAGGCACGCCGTCTATCGTCACTGTTCCGAAGATGAAATATATTGCTATCAGGGGCAGCGGAAATCCAAACGATGAAGATGGTGAGTATAAGCAGGCTATAGGTCTTCTGTATGGGATTGCTTTTACGATCAAGATGAGTAAGAAAGGTGAACATCAGATCGATGGATACTTTGATTATGTGGTGCCGCCGCTGGAAGGGTTCTGGTGGCAAGACGGTGTGGTCGGAGTAGATTATGCCAATAAGGATTCTTTTCGGTGGATCTCCGTCATCCGCCTGCCTGATTTTGTGACAAAGGAAGTTTTCGACTGGGCGGTCAACGAAGCCACGAAAAAGAAGAAGCAGGATTTCTCAAAGGTAGAATTCTTCTCCTATGATGAAGGGGTGTGCGTACAGTGTATGCATGTCGGGGCTTATGACGATGAGCCCGCTACAGTAGAGGCAATGCACAGGTTTATGGAAGAGCAGGGATATGTTCTTGATATTACAGATAAGAGAATGCATCACGAAATATATCTGAGCGATGCCAGAAAGGTTGCACCGGAGAAGTTGAAAACTGTTATCAGGCATCCAATAAAAGTGAAGGGGTGATTGTATGGAGTACATCAGAGTTACAAACGATAATCTGGAAAAGGAGCACATCTGCTGTGCTATTTCCAATAATAAGGACGTACAGGTTTCTTCTAAGAAGGCCTGGCTGGCAGACAGATTTGATGAGGGACTTGTTTTTCTGAAGAGTGTGGAACGGGGCAAGTGCTTTATTGAGTATATTCCGGTTGAGAATGCGTGGGTTCCGATCAATGCCGATGGATATATGTACATTGACTGTCTATGGGTGTCCGGTTCTTTCAAGGGACATGGGTACGGGGCGGAATTATTGGATGCCTGCATCGAAGATAGTAAAGAAAAGGGAAAGAAAGGACTGTGTATACTGGCGGCGGCAAAGAAGAAGCCTTTCCTTGCTGAACCAAAGTTCCTGAAATATAAGGGATTTACCGTATGCGATGAGGCGGACAATGGCATTCAGTTGTGGTTCCTGCCATTTGGAGAGGAAGCAGAAATGCCGAAGTTCAAAGAATGTGCAAAGCATCCTCGCATAGAGGAACGAGGATATGTGCTGTATTACACCAGCCAATGTCCGTTCAATGCGAAGTATGTTCCGGTGCTAGAGCAGACTGCCAGAGAAAATGATATACCGTTCCATGCGGTCCATATCGCAAACAGAGAAGAGGCGCAGAACGCGCCGACTCCGATCACAAACTATGCGCTGTTTCATGACGGAGAGTATATTACGAATGAGCAAATGAACGATAAAAAATTCCTGAAACTTGCAAACGGATAGGAGTGGGAGCGTGGCATCGACAAAAGCGTATATGCTTGCTACAAGGAACTGGACAAGAGGGTTGCAGTACTTGGGAGTAAGAAAGTAACCAAGCAGGCGAGAGTCGAATGTTTTTGCAGGATGCCGGAAAATCAGAACAACAATAATTCAGTGAAAAAACGGACAGTATCCGTGTAGTGACAACGGGTCCGTTTTTTTTTATGATAACATAGTCTCAGGTAATGGATGTATACACTTATTATAGGAGGATATCGAATATGAATGAATTTATTGCATACTGCGGCTTGGATTGTGAGGCGTGTGAGGCCCGTCTGGCAACCGTGAGCAATGATGATGCGCTGCGTCAGAAAGTAGCCGGGGAGTGGTCTGAATTGAATGGTGTTGAGATTACGGCTGAGATGATTAATTGCACAGGATGCAGGCTTCCGGGTGTGAAGACGCCATTTTGCGGTTCCCTGTGCCCCATCCGGCAGTGCGCCAGGGGGAAACAAATGGAGACATGCGGAAGCTGCCCGGAAATGAACAGCTGTGAAAAGCTTGCGATGATTACAGGAAACAATGCGGACGCACTTCACAGACTGAAAGAGGAAGAATAAAAAGATGGAAAACATTGAACGAGACAATCAGGCGCTGATCGCTTTCTGGGATAAAGTTTTATCCCTGTCAGAAGCAGACCAGCCAGAACTGAGAAATGTGGAGCCTGATAGCTGGAAGGATCTCGCCCCTTCAAAGAAATTGTTGGAAGCGGCATGTACGTTGGGCAAAAAGAGGAAGGTGCTGGACTATGGCTGCGGCAGTGCATGGGCAGGGATCATCGCTGCAAAAAGTGGATGTCCTGATGTTACGGTAGCAGATGCGGCTTCTGGAGCCATTCAGACCGCCAAATACTATGCATCTGCTTATGATGTGGAACGACAGCTTCACGCAGTCTGCTCAGATTCCGGGTGGCTTAAGAACATTCCGGCAAATACATATGACGGTTTTTTCTGCTCGAATGTCCTGGATGTGATCCCAACAGAAACAGCCATAGATATCATCCGTGAATCAGCACGGATTACATCATCGAATGCCAGCGTGATTATTGGCTTGAATTTCTATTTATCTCCGGATGCCGCAGCAGAAAGGGGAATGAAGCTTAACGACGGTTCACGGCTTTATATAGACGGCATTCTCCGGCTCGTATCCTGTACAGATGAGGAGTGGACGGAACTCTTTTCTCCCTGGTATGATGTAGAAAGACTTGAGTATTTTGCATGGCCTGGAGAAGAATTGGAAATCAGGCGGCTGTTCTATCTGAAGAACCGTGGGACAACAAATGAATAAGAGTTTTTTCAATCAGACAGTGTCAGTGAGAATGTTCCTTCCGCTGACGGTAAAACTACAGATTCAAGGAGGTGGCCAAATGAAAAGAAGAAATGAAATTATATGTTGCAGTGAAAAAGAAATGGATAGACGAGCAGATAACTTGATAGAACAGGGATACAAGGTTGAGAGGCATACAGGTGTAGTGCCTGTTACGTCAATTTGCTTTCCCGTTTATAAAGTAACATTTTGGAAGTAAGGATTATCACAGTGCAATTTGGAGCCCACATAATAGCACAAATTCAGAAGTATTGATTTTGAGGGCGGATAACACCATGACACGATTTGTATCAGGGATGTGACGGAGCGATTTTTTATTTTTCGCAGGAATCCGTTATGTATAGTTTATGTTAGAATTAGGAAAGAAGGGGAAAAATGGAACGGAAAAATAACTTTGGAAAGTTTTTATTGCTGTGGGTGGGAGAACTTATTTCATCCGTGGGCGGAGGGCTTACCAGCTTTGGTCTGGGAGTATATATTTTTAAGCAGACAGGTAGCGCTGCAAGCATGGCTGTTGTTACGCTTTTGGGATTTCTTCCAACACTTCTGCTATCTGTTCCGGCAGGGACGCTTGCGGATCGATATGACAGACGCCTTCTGATGATGTTGGGGGATGGGTGCTCTGCGCTTGGCGTGATATATATTCTTTTTTGCATGATAAAAGGAGAGGCAAGTTTACCCCAGATTTGTGTAGGTGTATTTGTAAGTGCATGTTTCTCAGCGCTTCTTGAGCCGTCCTTCAGAGCTACCATCACAGATTTATTGACAAAAGAGGAATTCTCAAGAGCTAGCGGGCTGGTATCTCTGGCAGGGAGTGCCAGATATCTGTTATCACCGGTCATTGCAGGGGTTCTTTTGTCGGTAAGCGACGTAAAGCTACTTCTGATTATTGATATCTGCACTTTTTTCCTGACTGTAATAAGTACAGCAGTAGTGCGTAGTGGAATTGGGGCAAAAGAGATTGAAAAGAAGGAACCGTTTTTGCAGAGTATGAAAGAAGGTTGGAACATTCTGTGTGCTAAGAAGGGCGTGATTACGCTGGTTTTGATTTCCGCTGTGATCACTCTGTTTATGGGGGTATTTCAAATCCTTGCTGAGCCGCTGGTTCTTTCTTTTGCAGATGCAACAATCCTTGGAGTCGCAGAGACAATTTGTGCTAGCGGAATGCTTGTAAGCGGATTGTTGCTTGGGATAAAAGGGCTTAAGGGGAATTATGTAAAAACGTTGGGGTTAGCGCTGGTTTTTGCCGGAATCGCCATGCTGGGATTTGGACTTTTGGAAAACATTTTTGTGATATGTATCTTTGGATTTCTGTTTTTTGCTGCCCTTCCGTTTGCAAACAACTGTCTGGATTATCTGGTGCGCACGAATATTCCGGATGATGCCCAGGGAAGAGTGTGGGGGCTAATAGGCTTTATATCGCAGTTTGGATATATTTTTGCCTACGGATTATCGGGGGCAGTAGCGGATATCCTGGGAAAGGTAACCGGCCGCGGCGTAGGTAGAGGTGCAGCAATCACGATTATGATAGCAGGGATTTGCCTGGCACTTTCGGCGTTATCAGTTTTGGTTTCAAGAGATGTAAGAGAATTGGAGAGAGGAGAGTAAGGAATGAAGGATATGAATTATAGAGTGATAGATAAGGAAAAGTATTACAGAAGTGGAGTATTTCGCCATTTTACGGAGGATTGTAAGTGTTCCACATCCATGACTGCGAGGATAGATGTTACAAATTTGGTGGAGTACTCTAAGAAGACGGATACCAAGTTCTACATTAATTTTCTGTATGTGCTTTCAAAGGTGCTGAATTCCAGAGATGATTATAAGATGGGGTATCTTTGGCAGTCGGAAGAATTGATTTGCTGGGATAGCATAAATCCGATTCAGTATGTTTTCCATGAGGATACGGAAACCTGTACACCGGTTTATACTACATATTATGAAGAGTATGACGAGTTTTATCGAAATGCTTTAGCAGATGTGGAGCAAGCAAAGAAAACTAGGGAATATAGGCTGGATATGATGAACCATCCGAACTGGTTTGATGCATCGTATATATCCTGGCTGTCCTATGATTCCTTGAATGTTGAGCTACCAGACGGATTCCTGCATTTTGCGCCCATCATCAATTGGGGTAAATATCGGGAGGAAAACGGACATCTTATGATGCCGGTGAGTGTCCGTCTGAATCATGCAATAGCAGATGGATTTCTTGCGGCAAATGTATACCGTCTATTGGAGAAAGAAATGACAGTATTTTGTGAATAGAAAGGCGCGGGCTACAGCCCACGCCTTGAATTTTGAAATTTATGCTTTTCCTGCGGAACCAAGTACATGTTCAATCTTATGAGCAACCATATCTTTTACAGACTGACGTGCCGGTTTCAGATACTGGCGCGGGTCAAAGTGATCCGGATGTTCAGCCAGATATTTACGGATATTACCGGTCATGGAAAGACGGATATCAGAGTCGATGTTAATCTTGCAGACAGCAAGCTCTGCCGCTTTTCTAAGCTGCTCTTCCGGAATACCTACCGCATCCGGCATATTTCCGCCGTACTGGTTTACCATTTTAACAAATTCCTGAGGAACAGAAGAGGAACCGTGAAGTACAATCGGGAATCCCGGAAGTCTCTTGATACACTCCTCAAGAACATCAAAACGAAGTGGCGGTGGAACAAGAATACCGTCTGCATTTCTGGTACACTGTTCTGGTGTAAACTTATATGCACCATGGGAGGTTCCGATTGCAATGGCAAGAGAATCACAACCTGTTCTGGAAACGAATTCTTCTACTTCCTCCGGACGGGTGTAGCATTCTTTTCCTGCTTCAACAACTACCTCATCTTCGATACCTGCAAGGGTACCAAGTTCTGCTTCTACTACAACGCCATGTGCATGTGCATACTCTACTACCTGTTTGGTAAGAGCTATATTCTCGTCAAAAGATTTGGAAGATGCATCAATCATAACGGAAGTGAAACCGCCATCAATACAGCTCTTACAAAGCTCGAAGGTGTCACCATGATCAAGATGCAATGCAATTGGAATATCCGGATGCTCCTGAACAGCAGCTTCAACCAGCTTAATCAGATAAGTATGGTTTGCATAAGCACGAGCTCCTTTTGATACCTGTAAAATAACAGGAGACTTCAGTTCATCGGCAGCTTCAGTAATACCCTGAACAATCTCCATGTTGTTTACGTTGAATGCTCCTACGGCATAACCACCGTTGTAAGCTTTTTCAAACATTTCTTTTGTTGTAACCAATGCCATAATACTTCAACCTTCCTTTTCTATATTTTTGTAAAAATTTAATTTCTCTTTCACTATCATACAACATCTAAGGGAAAAATGGAATGATTTTCACACTCAATTTACAGAAGATTTTTATAAAGGGAAAGCCGTTGACGGTATTGCCGGTTGGATGGTAGAATTTTAAAAGATGAAAGAAGAGGACAACTATGAGTAGGAAAATATATTATCACCTTCCGGGTTTATTTGAATTTTATGAGTTGTACAAGGTATTCCTGGCGCTTTTTAACAAGCATCGGGAATACTTTTTCGATTGGTGTGACATCGGTTCCATCTATGGCGCACCCGCTGATTGCATTTGGGGTGGCGGTCGAGTGGGTTTCGGTGAGGAAGAGCCGGAAAAAGTGGCGGCGTTGATGGAAGAATACGGTATTTCAGCCCGCCTGACTTTCAGTAATTCGTTGTTGCAAAAAGAGCATCTGGGAGATGCCCGCAGCAATGAGCTTTGCTGTATCTTCGAAAAAAGCGGGGCTAAGAAAAATGGTGTTATCCTTCACTCGGATTTATTGTTGAAATATTTGAAAGAGCAATATCCGGGATTTTATTTTGTATCCTCCACCACAAAGGTGCTGACGGAATTTGAGGATTTTCAAAAGGAATTAGAACGGGAAGAGTTTCGCTTCGTAGTGCCGGATTTTCGGCTAAATAAAGAGCTTTCCAAGCTGGAGGCATTGCCGAAGGAATGGAAAGAAAAGGTAGAATTTTTGTGCAATGAATGTTGCTGGTTTGACTGCTACGACCGGAAGAATTGCTATGAGAATGTGAGCAGAAAGAGCTTGGGGGAAGCTTGCGAAGATCATGTATGCGTTTCTCCCATGGCGGATAAAGGGTATCGTTTTTCCGACGCCATGGAAAATCCGGGCTTTATCGGAATTGAGGAGATACAAAAGGTATATGCACCGAAGGGCTTTTCCCAGTTCAAAATTGAGGGACGAAGCCTCGGAAGCGCGGTTATTCTGGAATTTTTATTGTATTACATGACGAAGCCGGAATATAAGTTAAAGGTGCGGGAAGAGATTTATTTGGATAGTAGTCTGGATTTGTTTTGAGGACGGTAAAAGTGTGAACAATTGACGTCGTTTCTTGTTGAATGTTCTGACCTATGATATATTTAAATGAGAAATTTTGAATTTTCATAAAGGAGTATTTATGAAGGAAAGTTTGGCGAGAAACGACGTAAAAACCAGATTATATCTATTTTTAGGCTCCACTCTTACTATTGTGGTAGTGGCGGCTTTTCTTGCGCTTCTAAATTGCAAGGAGCCGGCAGAGTACACAAGAACTCCCTTTCAGGTGCTTGTAATCCTGACTGTTTTGGCATGTGCTGCCCTGGCCGCATTTTTTGCAAAAGGTCCGGTTTTCTCCATTGATGGAAAATTGGAAAGCGGAAATATTAATGCCATGCTCATAACGGTGCTTATTATCATTCAGATTTCTTTTTTCTTTGAAATTGTTTTTGTTCGAAACCAGATTATCAACTATCAAAAGTATGAGGACATCCGGGAAAGTATTATTGCAGCAGAAACCTGTCCGGATGAGGATAAAAATGCAACCCTGAATCATCTGTGTAAAGATGGAATAGTGGCCATTTCTATTGTAGATGGAAATGACCGGGTTCTTTTTTCCTCAGAGGATGGCCGAATTGGTAACGAGGCTGCAAAATCCCAGTATGCTTATTCCTTTGAGGAATCCCAAGAAATACGTTTTTATATGGATAAACATTACGTTGGTGATACGTTACGAACGATTATCTTAAATTTATTGACAGTATTGGTTACTTCTATTTTCTTTTCCGTGGAAATGGTACTGTTAATGATTCGATTGATTCTGCGAAACGTGGTGAAGGAAGACGAAGAAGAGCAGGAAGGCGGAAAAATGCTGTCTTCCCTGTATTACATTCGCCAAATCGCATTTCTGTTTTATTTTTCATCCAGACTTTCAGCTGCTTTTATCCCCATTGTGGCAAAGCAGCTTTATAATCCGTTTCCGTGGCTGTCAGACAGTGCTGCAGCCGGTATGCCTCAGTCAGCGGAAACCCTGCTGACCTGTTCGGCAATATTTCTAACCACGTTATTGTTGGAGAAAAAGGGATGGAAACTACCTTTTACCGCCGGTTTGTTCATGGTGGCAGCAGGAACCCTGCTATCCGCTTTTTCAGGAAATCTGATTTTGTTTGTGGCGGCGAGAGCCGTTGTGGGACTTGGTTATGGATTCTGTTGGATGACCCTTCGTAACCTTTCACTTTTCGGAAGGAACAACAAGGAACAGCTTTTGGGATTTGCTTTGCTAAATACGGGAATTTATGCCGGTATGAACTGCGGTTCCTCATTGGGGGCGATTCTTGCGGATTTGTTTGGTTATAAAGTGGTGTTTATGATTTCGGCAGTGATGACGGTGGCTACTTCCGCCTTTATTATTCGAATGGAAAATGCACAGCTTCCAAAGCGGGCATCCAAGGATCTTGCCTCAGAGGAAAAAACTGCAGTAAAGCAGAACTTCCGGCATATGGCGGTTGCGGTTCTATTTGTTGTTCTTATGATTGCACCGGCTTGTATCGCCGCATCTTATACCAGTTATTATTTGCCTTTGTATTTTACCAAAAACGGAGGAAGTATTACGGATGTAGGACGTGCCCAGCTTTTATATGGTTTGGCCATTGTGTATGTGGGACCGTTTTTGTCAGTGATTATATCTTCGCTAAAAAAGACTGCTTTGAAAAAAGTCAATGCGGTTTATAATATGCTGATTGCCCTAAGCCTTTTTATGCCGGGAATCGGTGCAGGATTGGTACTTGCATTTGGCGGCGCCGCACTTTTGGGTATGGCAGACAGCTTTGGTTTCGGCGTGCAGAACAACTATTTCTTGGAACTGCCGGCTATTAAGAAGCTGGGGGCTTCCCGGTCTTTATCCATTTTATCGTTTATCAAGAAGATACTGGAAATGACCGGACCGCTGGTGTTTGCTTTTATGATAACCATCGGATATCAGGCAGGAATACGGTATCTGGCAGTTGGATTTGCAGCCATGGCTGTTTTGTTTGTAGTGGCATGTCTTTTTATGGAACGTGAAGAAAAGCAGGAGGAGTAGGATGATAGTAAGTGTTGTTTACGGAGGAACGAAAGAGGAAAGAGGGGCCTCCGAAAAAAATGCGAAGGATATTGCTGCGGCGTTAAAAACCAAAGGATATGAGGCAATATTACTACCTTTTCAGAAAGGGATTTTGGAACGATTAAAGGAAGTAAAAACGGATGTTGTATACCTTTGCGTTCAGGGTAAAGGCTATGGGGACGGAACCTTTCAGGCCATTCTGGAGCAGGAAGGAATTCCTTTTACCGGAAGCAGAATGCGGGCAGCCGGCTTGATTAATGAAAAATTGCTTTGCAAATTAGTGTTTGATAGATTCCATATTGCTACACCGGAGTGGGAGGTTCTTACCCGGGCGCAATATGAAGCTGAAACATATGACTACGATAAATTCGGATTTCCTTTTGTGGCAAAAGCGCCGACTCAGGGAGGCAGTTTCGGAATAGAACTGATTCGAGGAAAAGAGGATATTAAGAAGATTGCAGATGTATTTTCCTATGATGATCCTATTCTTTTGGAACGGTTTATCGAGGGGCACTTTTACACAGTAGGACTTTATGAAAAGGAAGGAGAAACGGTTACGCTACCGGTGGTGGAGGGATTGGACCTTCGGGAAGGGGAACCGAGAACTGCTTCCATGGAAAAAGGCTTAATACAGTTTACCGGGGACTACGGTATTCGGGAAAGTAAGTTGCAGCAATCGGTGGCAGAAAAGCTTTCCGAAATGGCCGGACAGGTGTTTAAAGTAACCGGTGCCAGAGGATACGCAAGGGTGGATTTTATGGTGGACGGTGCAAATAACCCCTATGTATTGGAAATCAATGCAGTACCGGGATTAAAACGGGCAAGCCTCATGCCTAGGGAGGCACAGGCAGCGGGGATTGCATATGAAGATATGATAGAAGATATTTTAAAGGCAGCACTTAGGGTTGCAGAAACAAAGGAGGAATAGGCTATGTTTAAAAACATGAAAATCAGTATTAAGATCCTTCTTGTGATTATTATCATGTCCTTGGGATCCCTTCTGGTTATTTTCGGGGCTTCCTATTATTTCATGAATTCCATGGTGGATGAGTTTGAACAGACCAATATTACCTTGGGTGTGAATTCATCCAAAATCGCCAAGGAGTCTCTTTTATCCCAGGCGGAGGATTATCTTTCCAAGCTGGTTGAAAAGCAGACACAGGCAGCAGATGAGAAATTGTATGCGGTAAATCGAATTGTAACGGAGTCTGCGGCTTACACCCAGAGTTTATATGAAAACAGCGGGAACTTTCAAGGAAAGGATATGCCTCGACCGGATGAGACAGAGGCCGGAGTAGCTTGCTCGAAGTACTTTTTGGTAAAGGGGGTAAAGCCTACTTCGCAGATTCAGAAGGAAGTAAGAATTTTATCCAATTGTGAGTATGCTTTTGCGCCGTTTCTTGCCAATAACAGCGTGCTTGATAATTTGTATATTGGAACGGAAAGCGGTATTTCCTATCGGTATTCCAAATCCAATCTGTATGATGAGAACTATGATCCGAGACAGCGAGGCTGGTATATTGAGGCGATGAAAAGACCGGATACCTTAATCTGGTTGCCGACCTATCTGGATTCCTACGGAAATACCTGTATTACAGCGGCAATGACCTATCGGGATGGAGATGGTAAAATTGCGGGTGTAGTTGCATCCGATGTGTTGCTGACCAGCATTATAAAGGACATTATGAGCCTTAAAATCGGAGAAACCGGTTCCTGCTTTGTGTTGGATCAGGAGCTGAATTTTATCGCTCATCCACAAATGGATCAGGCTGATTTTAAAACGGATTTAAAAGATCATTTTCAGGATGAGGAATTTGCCGACACGGTAAAGCTTTCTCAAAATGGTATTATAGAAACCGGCTATGAAGGGGAAAACTGTTACATTGCTTTTTCCAAATTACCGGAAACCAGATGGTATTTCTGTGCAAGTATTGAAACTAAGGAGGTAACCGCTCCGGCTGTACAGGCAAGACAGGAAAGCGATAAGCTGACAGAACAGTCTCAGAAGCAGATGCAAAAGAAGCTGTTTGGAATCTATCGCTGGTTTATGCTGTATTTTGCCATTATCGGAATAGTAGTGATTATGTTGTCCTTTGCGGTATCCGGAACAATTACCAGACCGATTCAGAAGTTGGCAGCCAGCGTACAAGGTATTGGAGAAGGAAACTTTGATCAGAAGATTGAGGTAACCTCCCGGGATGAAATCGGACAGCTGGGAAAACGGTTTAATGAAATGCAGGATAATCTGAAAGATTATATGGAGGACATTAAGCGTGTAACAGCGGAAAAAGAGCGAATCGGGGCGGAACTTTCCGTTGCAACCCAGATTCAGGCGGATATGCTTCCAAGAATTTTCCCGCCATTCCCGGATAAAAACGAATTCGATTTGTTTGCAACCATGAATCCAGCCAAAGAAGTGGGAGGCGATTTCTACGACTTCTTCCTGACGGATGAGAATCATTTAGCTTTGGTTATGGCGGATGTTTCCGGAAAGGGAGTACCGGCAGCATTGTTTATGGTAATCGCCAAGACCCTTATTAAAAACCGGGCCATGATGGGAGGAAGTCCGGCGGAGGTACTTTCTTATGTGAATGAGCAGCTGTGTGAAGGAAATGAAGCGGAGCTGTTTGTAACGGTGTGGCTGGCGATTATAGAGATTTCCACCGGAAAGGGTCTGGCAGCCAATGCGGGACATGAACATCCGGCAATTCGTCACGAAAACGGAGAGTGGGAGCTGGTGGTATACCGTCACTCACCGGCGGTTGCAACCATGGAAGGCATGCGTTTTAGAGAGCATGAGTTTGAACTTAAGCCCGGAGATAGTCTCTATGTTTATACGGACGGTGTCACCGAGGCAACCAATGCTGCAAATGAACTGTTTGGAAATGACCGGCTTGTGTCATCTCTTAATCGAAAAGCAGATGCTTTGCCGAAGGAACTTCTTGCAAATGTAAAAGAGGATATTGAGAACTTTGTCGGTAAAGCACCGCAGTTTGATGATATTACCATGTTGGGCTTAAAATGGTATGGGAGAGATAAGGCATGATGAATAAATTAGAAGAAGCCATTATTTATGCTACCATAATGCACCAGGGGAAAATCCGTAAGTTCGGGAAGATTCCTTACATTTTACATTCCTTGGAAGTTGCCCAGATTCTGTCCACCATGACAGAGGATGAGGATGTGATAACCGCGGGAATCCTTCATGATATAGTGGAAGACACGGATGGCACCATGGAAGAAATTAAAAAGCGGTTTGGGGAAAGAGTAGCAGCGTTGGTGGCATCGGAAACAGAAAACAAATATCCGAATGAGGATAAATGTGCGACCTGGAAGCGTCGCAAGGAAGATTCTTTGCTGGTTTTGAAAAACAGCAGGGACATGGGAGTAAAAATGCTCTGGCTGGGTGATAAGCTTTCCAATATAAGGTCTTTGGCCCGGGTATACTCGGAACAGGGAAATCGGATGTGGAAGGAAATGAATCAGAGTGATCCGGCCATGCATTGTTGGTATTACCGTAGTGTGGCAGAGATTTTGGAACTATCCCTTAACAAAACCGGCGCTTTTAAAGAACTGATTAAGCACATCAATTCTATTTGGCCGGGTACCTTTGATTCGGACAAAGCGCGTTACAAAAAGTACCGCGAGGTTTCCGTAGAGGGATGCAAGCTATTGGGGCGTGGCGCAAAGGGCGATGTATATCGCTATGACGATGAACTGGTCATTAAAGTGTATAATGATAATAATACCTACAGCGATGTGGAAAAAGAAATTGCCCAGAGCCGGAAAGCCTTTATTTTAGGGTTGCCAACTGCAATTTCTTTTGGTATTGTAGCTGTGGGAAATCAATATGGTGCCATGTATGAATTGATGAATGCGGAAACGGTTTCCGAATGTATTGCAAGAAACCCCGGGCAGGTGGAGAGTTATGGTAGAATTATGGCAGATCTGGCTCGGAATATTCATGGTATCGAAGTTACAAACGAAGATGGGTTTCCCTCTGTTGCGGAAAGATTATGTACTTATATTCAGGGTGGTGTAGGCCGGGAGAATCACGAACTTGCGGAAAAGTGCCTGAAATTAATTCATTCCCTTCCGGAAAGGAAAAACCTGGTACATGGAGATTTTCATTCCGGAAATGTGTTTATGCATGGTGGGGAACCCTATTTAATTGATATGGATCGTGTGGCCATGGGGCATCCCATTGCCGAGATAGCGGATCTTTACTATTTTTACGTGGTTTTGGGAGAAAAAGAGCCATCGGTTGTAGAAAAGTTCATGGGATTTTCCTATGATACAGCCAAGCAGTTTTTCGAAACCTTCTTAAAGACCTATTTAGAAACAGAAGATGTAGACAGACTGCAGGAAGTGACAGAAAAGGCATCCCTTTTATGTTATGCCAGAATGGTCAATAAACTTCATAAAAAGGATAATCTCTCAGAGAGGGAGCGGGAGTTAAGCGAGTACTATATGAAAAAGGTTGAAATGCTGGTACAGAAACTGGATACGTTAGAGTTTTAAAGGATTTTGTGTAGTAGGAGGAAAGTATGTGGGAGAAAGTGAAACATGTAGTCGTCGCAATTCTTGTGGTGTTGGTGGTTTTATTTGGGGTGCTGATGTTTTGGCCCGAAGACGAAAAAGAGGTCAGGGAAGCGAATAAAAAGGAAGAAGTAACCGAGAATCAGGAGGAAGAGCAGGAGGAAGAAGAAACGAAAGAGCAGGAAAAAGAATCGGCGACCGTGGATATCTCCGGTATGGCACTTTCGGAGAATACGTTGAAATTTTCCGCCACATCCTTGGAAGGTGAAAAAGTAGAGCAAAGCATTTTTGCTGATTATGATCTTACCATTGTACATGTTTGGGGTACTTTTTGTTCACCATGCATAGCGGAAATGGGAGAATATGCCAAGCTTTATGAGGAACTTCCGGCAAATGTAAACCTGATTGGTCTGGTCTGCGATGTGGAAGAGGGAAGTGACAGCAACGTTTCCTCCGCACAGAATATCTTAAAGAATGCCGGGGCAAATTTTGTGAATCTGAAGACCGGAGAGGGTTGGGAAGAAGTTTTGGATAAACTGCAGTATGTGCCATCTTCCTTCTTTGTGGATAAGGAAGGACATGTTGTGGGAAAGGTGTTGGATGGCGCAGGAATAGAGGATACGAAAAAACGCCTGGATAAATATATAAAAGAATAGAGGCGGATTATGAAGAAACATAGAAAGTCGATACAGATAGCTGTTTTGGCAATGGCGGTGGGAATGATTGCCATTGGAATACGGATGGAAGAATTTCGGGACGTGTTGTACAAAGCGGTTATGATCTGCATGGAATGTATCGGAATAGGATAATCATGGGAATGAAGGATAACTTTGTAAAATACGGAAGACGTTATACTCAGCTGCTTTCTGCGGTTTTATATAACTGTCATTTTCCGGGTTTTGTTACGGGAAGAATTTATAAGGGAGAAACAAAGGGCATCTGTGTGCCGGGGCTGAATTGTTATTCCTGCCCCGGGGCAGTGGGTGCCTGTCCTTTGGGAAGCTTGCAGGGTGCCATTGCGAATTCAGCCTACAAGCTGCCTTTTTATGTGGTGGGGACACTGATGCTGTTTGGAATATTGTTGGGACGTATGATTTGCGGTTTTTTGTGCCCCTTTGGTTTGATTCAGGAGCTGCTCTATAAGATACCGGTTCCCAAAATGAAAAAGAGCAAGGTTACCGAAGTGCTCTCTTACCTGAAGTATTTGATTTTGGCGGTATTTGTTGTGGGCATTCCGTTGGTTAAGTTGATGCCCGGATTTTGCAAATACATCTGTCCGGCGGGAACGCTTCTTGCAGGAATTCCCCTGGTGGGAACGAACCCGCACTTACAGACCATGGTGGGGGCACTTTTTTCCTGGAAAGTATTTGTGCTGGCAGTGTGTATCATAATCTGCTCGGTGTGCTTTAGGGCTTTTTGTCGGTTCTGCTGTCCCCTGGGAGCAATTTATTCCTTTTTCAATCCCATTGCCTTTTTCGGCATTCGGGTGAATGAAGAAAAGTGTACCGGCTGTAATGCCTGTATTCGCTTTTGTAAAATGGATACAAAGAAGGTGGGGGACCGGGAATGTATCCATTGCGGAGAATGTAAAAAAGTATGTCCGGAAGGAGCCATTGGCTTCCGACGCTAACAACGTATAGGGACGATGGAGAAAAAAGTATGAGTGAGTTGATGCAACAGACGGCGCCGCATTTTATTATAAAAAAATACCGGTCTATTTTGTGGGCGACGGTGATTGTGGAAGCAGTAAATTATATAGTATCCCTAACAGACAGTGTGGTGGCAGGAAATATACTGGGGAGTGATGCGCTGGCAGCCATTGGTGTGCTGGCGCCTTTTATGGCTGTGGCAACCTTTGTAGCATCTATTGTAAATTCCGGAACGGTTATGCGGTATTCCTATTACGTGGGCTGCTTTGATAAAAAGCGAGCGGGAGAGATTACCGGTCAGGGTGTGTTTATGGCCCTGGCAGCAGGAGCGGTGTACGTTATGCTCCTTTATGTGTTAAAGAATCCGGTTCTTGCACAGATTACACCTCCCGGCGAGGTGCGAGACTATGCAAACCAGTATTATGATTTGATTCTGCCACTTTTTTTCTTATTACCGGTTTCCTATCTTTCCGACAGCCTTTTAGTGGCAGACGGCGGAGAGAAGTTATCCACGGTGGCGAATTTGATTTTTATTTTTAACAACATCGGACTGTCGGTTCTGTTTGCCGATTGGTGGGGGATTCGAGGCATTGCAATTGCTTCGGTTTTAAGCGAGTTGTTATTTATCCTTTTAATTGGTTTTCATTTTTTGGGAGGCAAGAATAATCTGCAGATGGTGGCTCACTGGTCCAAGGCGGATTTTATGGAAATCTTCCGAAACGGCATTGTAAAAGCGTCTACCCATGTTATGGAGGCAATACTGATTCTTATTATCAACTTCTTTGCACTACGGTATTTTGATAAGGAAACCTTGATTCTGCTGGTTTTGGTGGAGAACTTTTTAGGTTTGTTGACGGTATTTATGGGGTTGGCCATGGCGGCGCAACCGCTAATCGGTACCCTGGTGGGAGAAAAAAACACAAGGGCGCTACGGGCATTGATGCGAACCGTATTGCTGGATATGTTAAAAGCCGGTTTGGTGCTGACGGTATTGGTTCTTCTTTTTGCACCAACACTTGTGCGTGCCTTTGGAATATCGGAGAAAGAATTGCTTGGTCAGGGTGTGGTTGCTTTACGAATCGTGGGAACAACTCTGATTCCCCATGCGGTGTTGGTTCTGTTTTTTGTCTACTACTATTTGATTGGGGAACAGAAATTGGCCTTTACAATATGTGTCCGCAAAAATCTCATCAGTCCTGCGGTGTTGGCAATTTTTCTGGCGGTATTGATGAAGTCCCAAATGGGAATGTGGATAGGTCTAATGCTGGCACCCATTACCGCTTTTTTAATCTGCGTGCAGGCAATTTATGTGCGATACGGAAAAAATCAATTTGTCTGGCTCCTTCCGAGGGAGCGGGATGCAAGGATATTTATCTATGATTTTGCGCTTATGCCCAAGGAGATAGCCGCCCTGTCAAGGACGGTGCAAAACCTGTTGAAACAAAGAGGGGTGAATTCTAGAACCTGTAATCTGATTGCCGTTTACGTGGAAGACGTATGGATGTTGATTCGAGAAAAAAATCAGAAGCGGGAGAACCTGAAAGGCGAATGTACGTTAATCATAGAAGACGGAGGGGTACGGGTGATTTTTCGGGATTCCGGGACTATTTTTAATATTACGGATGAGGATGCCCCGGCGGATTCCTTTCGACAGTATATTGTTGCCAACATGATGATGTACCCGGATTGGAAAGCCAATATGACTACAACGGGATATAACCGGAATGAATTGTTTTTTGGAGAGGGCATAAACGGTTAAATAGGGGGCTTTGGAAGGAAAAATTTCCTTCCAAGGCCATCCATTTATATTTGCGTTAGTGAATGTAATTCATGATATGCCTGATAGTACACGTCGTAGCGACCTTCCGATGTAAGGTGGGAAAGCTCATTTTGAAGTGTAGTGTCATCTTCAAGCAGTTGGACGATGCAGGGATTGTACCTAGTTCCGGCACCTTCTTTCAGTTCCGTGAACAATTGGGAAAAATCTTTGCCCTTAGTATAGTTTCGACCTAAAATATCCGTTGCGGCATCGGTTGAATCGGCAATGGCAATCAGGTCGATAATGAATCGTACCGGGGAAGCGGTATGATCGAAGTCTGCCGGATAGCCCTTGCTTCCATCATAGAATTTGTGATGACCGCGGATAACATCCAGGTAGGGTGCAAGTTCCCCGGAATCTCCCAGAATAGTAGAGCCCTGTTCCGGATGATTTTGAATCATAAGAAATTCATCCTCCGTAAGACTGCGATTCTGACGGTTGATTACATCTGTAATATCACATTTTCCTACGTCATGAAGCATAGCGCAGGTTACCACATAGTTGGTCAGCTCCTGTTTGTGAGAAAGTACCTCCTGTATTGTTTGGTAACCGCAAATTCCCACAAGTTCTTCCGGACATTTTACAAAAACAGAACTAAGAAGAAGGGTGGCAATCTTGGATACCATCATGGAGTGAATATAGGTAACCGGTTGTCTGCGAACCAAAAGGCTTAATATGGTTTCTATTCGTTCGGTTTTTCCGATTAAATAAGGTTGTACATCATGGTATATCTGAACAATGTTCTGGTTTAAAATCTCCGGGAAATAGGTGTAAGGGAGATCGGAAACCATGCGTAAAACCTGAGGCAGGCATAAAGACAGCAACTCTTTTCGACTTTCCTGGTCAGATTCCAAACGATGAATGACCGTGAGAATCTCGCAAAAGGTGCTGAGATAAATGGATAGAGCCTGTACTTCTTCCCGCTTGTTTTGAGTAATGTCAAAAGCGGGAGCGCTTTGATTGAAACGTGTAATAATTTTACGTAACATATCCTCTTTGCCAATTCGTCCCCGCATAAAGTCACAGTAGAGTTTGGAAATCAGCTCGGTTATGTCGCAGTTTATTTCATCAAAGTTTTCCAGCAGTTTCTCCGCTTTTTCCAAAACCTTTTTGTTGGTGGGTGTTAAGGTGCCGGTCTTATTAAACTCAAATACATTAATTTCCATTAAGGATGCATCCACGCGGTAGAGGATGGCGGGATATAACGGATTCTGTCCATCCAGATTCTGCACTGCTTCAGAGTGGAAGAAGGCATGCATCTCTTCATTACATGCAACCGCATCTTCAAAGGTATATTCCGAGGAATCTAAGATACCAAAAAACAGGTTGGCATAATCCTTAATGATGAAGCTGCGAATATTAGGATCTTCTATTTCGGAAAAATGATCTTTTTGCGCAATGGCATTTCGAAAATAGTTCAGATACTGGTGACCATAACTACTATCGAAACGATGAAAATTGATGCTTACATATCCTAAAAGATGGTTTAGGAATAAAATTTTACCGTATTGACACCCTTCGCTATAGTAAGGAAGGATGAATGCCCCGATTTGTGCCAGGGTGGAAAAGTCTACGTAGCCTTCGGAGTAAAGTTCGTATGCCATGTCATACAGGTTGTCATATTCTTCATCCGACAATTCTTCGGAAAGTATAGCGCTAAGCTCTTTTAATAATTTGGTATTATCTAGATAAATCTTGCGAATCGCTTCAGAGCGGGTAGTCAGCAGTTTAATCCATTCCGTTGGTGTAGTTTTTTCAAAAAGTCGATCGTTCCATTCCCGCAATTGATTTTCATTATGTTTGTAGGAATCAAGGAAGTCACGACTGAGGTTTTTTGATAACATATAAATCCTCCTTAGTAAAATCTGTGTCTATTTTATAATAAAAATGTTAAGAAAAGGTGAATGTCTGTATTTAGCGGGGGAAGGACAGAATCCGTATTTGACAATAGATTGATGGGGGTATAAGATAGAAATAGTATGAACGATAGCATGGAAATACTATTAATAGTATAGACAATACATAGGCAGGAGGACAGACGGATGAAGATAGCAGAAAATGTGTTTATCGCTGATGGAGCCAAAATTATCGGTGATGTAACGATTGGCGAAGAGGCAAGTGTTTGGTTTAACGCTGTAATCCGGGGAGATGAGTATCCGATTGCAATCGGAAAGCGAAGTAATGTGCAAGATGGTGCAGTACTCCACGTGGGAGGCGGTTTTTCCTGTACCATAGGAGATGATGTTAGTATCGGTCATGGTGCCATCGTTCATGGGTGTGAAGTTGGAGATGGAACACTGATTGGTATGGGTGCCACGATTTTAAACGGGGCCAAGATTGGAAAATATTGTATAATCGGTGCGGGAGCGTTGGTTACTGAGGGAAAAGAGATTCCGGATCATTCGGTAGTCATGGGAGTTCCCGGTAAGGTGGTTCGCCAAATGACAGAGGCGGACATAGAAGGACGCAGGAAGAACGTGCAGATATATGTAGACTCGGCAAAGAAGTATTTGGAGGGCGCCTATGAATGAGCGAGGTAGAGAGCTCGAAAAACTTTACAAAGAGAATAAGAATAACATACCGCTAATGAAAAAGGAGCTTGCCCGCTATCTGAAGGAAGGGAAAGCTACCAACAACCTGTTTCTGATTGGGGCGGTGAATTATTACGAGGCAATGCTCAGCTACCGGAAGGGACTGCGGGTGAATATGTTGACTCAGGCTCTGAAGGCGGTGTCGATTTTTGATGAGACAGAAGATTATGACATGATTGCCTTATGTAACAATATCCTGGGGGTTGCCTATGTGGCCCAGGAAAATTATCAGATGGCCTTAGCTTCTTATGAGAAAGTTTTACGAATTGCAAGAGCCAACAAAAAGAGCAGGGTATCCAAGATTTCCGTTACCAATAATATTGCGGATTGCTATTACCAGATGGGGGATTATAAGAAAAGCCTGAAACTGGTAGTGCAGTGTTTTAATAAGACCATTAAAAAGAATCCGGATGCTCACGAAGGAATTGTAATCTACGGTATCAATTTGGCGGATTGCTATGAGAGCACCGATGATCTGGATAAGGCATGGGAGACACTGCTGCTAACCGAGGAGCATTTGGAAGGCGCAGATAATATCATGCTGGTTTCGGTGTATTACGCAAGACGTGCCTGTGTTGCTTATCATGCTGGGAAGATAGAAGAAGGCAATCGTTGCATGGATAAGGTATTTGAATTGGCAAATTCCGGAGTGGATACCTATGAAATGCACCGGGATTTGGAAAAAATCGCCAAGCAGCTTCCTCAGATTGGTGAGCTGGACAGAATGAAGAAGATTATGCAGATTCTGGATGACTATGCCAGAAAAAGCAATCATGTGTTGGATAAGATTATTGCCTGTCGCGTGCGCTCCGAGTATCAAAGAGCCATGAAGTTGGATCCGGACGCTTTTGCAACCTATATGGAGTTGTTCCGTCTTTATGAGCAGCGTAAGGAAGAAGAAAAATCCGTGCAACTTCTTGTACAGAAAAAGACGGAGGCGACTAACAAGGAGATTAAGCGACTGGTAGAACGGGTGCATCAAAGAGAGGCAGAGGCTATTACAGACCGGCTTACCGGATTATATAATAAACGCGGTGCGGAAGAGAAGATTCCTCTACTTTGCGGAAAAAGCGGAGGAATGGTAATCGTATTGGATTTGGATAATTTCAAACTGGTGAATGACCTTTACGGACATGAGACCGGAGATAAGGTTTTATCCGGATTTGCAGAAATCCTTCGGAGCAAATGTCGTCCGGGAGATATTCCCTGCCGTATTGGCGGAGATGAGTTTTTAGTTTATCTGAAAACGGCAATGGATGAAAGAGGAGCTTCTATTTTGGCAGAGAACTTGAATGTGCAGGTGTTGGAGCTTTGTCGAAAGTTAACCTCGGAGGATTTTAAAATACCTATGGGAGTATCCGTCGGTGGAGTAAGAATTCCGGAGCAGGGTGAGAAGTATGAGCGCTTATTTGCTTTTGCTGATAAGGCACTTTATCAGGTGAAGCAGAACGGAAAGCATAGTTATAAATTGTATGATACTGATTTGTACGGTGAGAAGGTGAAACCGGAGGATCTGGAAAAAGAGCTTAATCACATGCTTACCATCTGTGGCGAACGGGGAGATGTCCGCAGTGCCATGTGGGTGGGACAGGAAGCATTTTCTTGGATTTATCGTTTTGTGGAACGGTTTTGTAACCGCCATAACTGCTCTGTAACGAAGGTGCTTTTATCTGTTACCTACACGGGTAAGAAGGAAGCGGAAGAGTATATGGAGGCGGTGTATCAGTTCGGCTGCACGTTGCAGAATGTTCTACGTAAAAATGACGTGATTTTACAGTGTTGTTCTAACTGTTTCCTATTATTGGTGCCGGAGATGGAAGAAGAGCACATGGAGTCTGTTTTGACCAGAATCAAAGAGGCTTGGAAGGATTCCGAGTATCATGACGTGGTTCGAATCGGATATTCGGAAAAAGCAAGCGTTTACGGTTTTGATAAAGAAAAGAAAAAAGCTTATTCCCAGGAAACCAGTGGTGGAGGAATTCTATGACAGGGAAACTCGTGTTTGCAGGGATTGTTCTTGCAGAAGTATATCTGGCAGTTTTTTTGCAACTGCTGATTCATGAGGCTGGGCATTTGTTTTTCGGATTGTTATCCGGTTATGATTTTTGCTCTTTCCGTATCGGAAGCTTTATGTGGGCAAAAGAGGCAGAGGGAGTTCGTTTTCGCCGCTTGACCATAACGGGAACCGGAGGACAGTGTCTGATGGCCCCACCGGAGATGAAAGACGGTAAGATGCCGGTGGTGATGTACAATCTGGGCGGAGCCGTTTTAAATTTGTTTACTGCAGGATTGTTTTTGTGGTTAGGCTTGTTGCTTCTAAAGCTGTGGATTGTGGCAGCAGGTTGTTTCCTGATGGCGGCGGTGGGATTTGTTTTCGCGATTTTAAACGGAATTCCCATGCGTTATGGCATGATGGATAATGATGGTTTCAATGCCAGGATGCTGGCAAAGGATAAGAAGGCCATGCGTGCTTTCTGGCTACAGCTTAAGATTAATGAACAGACCGGAATGGGATTGCGATTAAAGGAATTGCCGAATCGGTGGTTCTTTATGCCACCGGATGCGGATCTGAAGAATCCCATGATGGCAGCCTTGGGAGTGTTGTATTGTAACCGACTTATGGACTTAAGCGAAATTGAAGAAGCAGATGAGCAGATGAAGCATATGTTGGGGCTTGAGTGTGGCTTGAATAATCTGTATCGGTGTTTAATGGTTTGCGACCGCATGTATATTGCAATGGTTACGGGACGACCGGAAACGGAGGTGGCAGCCTTCATGACGGCGGAGCAAAAGAAATTCATGAAGGCCATGCGGGATTATCCCTCCGTAATCCGTACCGCTTACGGGTATGCGTTGCTGGTAGAAAAAGATGAAACCAAGGTGCAGTCGCTTTTACATCGGTTTGAGAAATGTGCAAAAAGCTATCCCTATCAGAGTGAAATTTTGGCTGAGCGGGAACATCTTGCGGAATTGAAGAAGCGTTCTACGAAAGAAGTGAGAGCATAAAGAATATAGAAAGCAGGTGTCGGATTCGACACCTGCTTTTTGGAAGGAAGAAAAGGGCAAACTTTACTTTTTAAACATATTTCTGTGTTACACTAAGTCAGTAGAACAAGTTCATATTCTTGGGAGGTCCCGGGGAGACATGAGGTCTGTTGCTATGTAAAACATAGAAACGGCAGATGGACGAAAGGAGTAAAGTATATATGCAGGTATCGATTGGAATATCTCAGAAGACAGATGTGCAGGCGGCGATTGAAGAGGCGTCAGCGAAAGTGGTGAATCCATCATTATTGATTATGTTGTCTTCTTATGAGCATCTTGAAAAGGCAGCCCAGATTCTTTCACAAAAATATGCGGGAGTGCCGATGATTGGAACCAGTGCCACAACCTATGAGGGGAATACAGCTTCCGATAAGAGAATGGTCCTTGTGGGATTTGGAAAGGATATAAGCGGTGAGGTGGGAGTAATCCGTAATTTATCTACCGCGCCGATTGCTGATATTCCTAAAATGGAGGAGACGATAGCCAAGGTTCAGCCCGGATCCGGTAATACCATTTGTCTGGAGTTTTGTACCAATGATGAGGAACGTCTTGTTACCACCATGAATGTTGCGCTGGAACATGCGGGAATTCCTGTGGCGGGAGGAACGGTGTTCGGAGTGCCGGAGGGGGCTTCCAGTATGGTAATGGTCAATGGAAAGCTTTACTCAAATGCATGTGCCTATGCGATTATCAAGAACCAGACCGGAAAAATACGCACCTACTCAGAATTAATCTTTCAACCTATGGAGGGGGCGAAGAAACATATTGCCACCGGTGTTAAGCTGGAGACAAAAGAGCTGCTGACACTTGACGGAAAATCTGCGGCCCGGGTTTACTGCGAAGATGCCGGAGTGAGCGAAGGGCAGTTGGTAGGAAATGTATTAACCAATCCACTGGGGCGTGTCATTGGCGACCAGGTGTTTATTGCAAGCCCTTATAAGATTGGAAAAAATGGTTCTCTTATTAATTATAAGCGGATTAATGAAAATGATACCATCAGTGTCATGGAACTGATGGATTACGAGGCGGTAGGCGCAGATACCCGCGCAGAAATCCGGCAGGAGAACAAACACATTTCCTTTATTTTTTCAATAAATTGTATCTATCGTCATCTTCTTTATACAGATCGGGGATACTTACAAACCTTCATTGGAGAAATGGCAAAAGTGGGACCACACATTGGCATTGTTGGTGGAGGAGAACAGCTGGGAAAACAGCACGTTAATCAGACCATGGTATGTGTGGTATTCGAGTAAAGGAGAACAGATATGGCATTGTTTAGTAAAAAGGAAAAACAGGAATCCATTCAGACTCAGTCTCTGGATTTGAAAAAACAGCAGGAATATGAAAACCGGATGAAGGCCATCCGGGAAGTAGGAAGATTTTCTATAGAGCAAAAGAAGAAGCTGCAGGCTGAAGAAAAAAATACCATTGATGGAGTAGACACCGTAAAGGAATCCTTCTGGGTTGTGGAAGAAAAATACGGACATATTTCCGAATCCGTGGCAGAATTTCAGGAGCAGTTTAAGCATGTGGAAGAAATATCCACAGCTTTTGATGATATTGTACAGAAGCTGGTTGCAACTGCAGACCGGTCCCATGAGGGGATGGAAGCCGTTGACGAAAGCTCCAGCGGTGTGGCAGACACCATTGCTTCTGTTCAGGAGGTTTTTACCGCATTTCAGCAGAGCTTTGACGACATACGTTCCAAGGTAGAGCTTATTAGCGGCTTTGCCAGTCAGACCAATTTACTCGCGCTAAATGCATCCATTGAAGCTGCGCGTGCAGGCGAGGCAGGAAGGGGATTTGCAGTTGTTGCAGACTCTGTAAATGGATTGGCAAAAGAAATCCAGATTGTGGTTACCTCAATTCGTGACAGCATGGCGGAACTGGATGAAAATAACAATCGTCTGGTACAGTCTATTGAGGATACCAAGGCAGCAATTGAAACCTCCCATTCCAAAATCGTGGAGACGCAGGAGACCATTTCTTCCATTAAGGATGTGGCGGATGATGTAAATAATCAGAGCTTGCAGATGGCAGATGTATTCCAGACCTGCCAGGGATCCATTACAGAGGTATCTTCCAATATTGAGGATTCCAAGCAATACTTTGAACAGGTGGAAAATGATATCGAGGATATCAAAGTGAAGATTACGGAGAAGGGATTTATGTTTGAAGACATGAATAATGTACTGGAGCAGATTGCACCCTTGACCCATATCCGTTAGCTAATAAAAGCCTCTCTTCCAATGCCGGAGGAGAGGCTTTTTTATGGAATCGTATCTAATTTACCTTGAACTTGCCGACTGCCTCTCCCAGTTCATCGGAAATCTGGGTGGCTTTTTCAGCTTCGGTGTTAATACCGTTAATGTTACCGGAAACATCAACCGCTCTTTCAGCGGCCTCAGTGATGGCATCAGTGGACTGTTTTACAGAGTCATTTACCATACCGGTAAACTGGCGGATACCATCGATATCGCTCTGAACACGCTTACTCATTTCTGAGAAGTTTGTCATGATTTCATCCACATGTTCTGCGCTTTCTTTATACTCCTCGCTGGTTGTCAATAACCGGTCATAGCTTTGAAGTACATTTTCGTCTATGAATTCCATCATGTGCTTGGCTTCTTCGGCTAAATCCCGAACGGCCTTTATAACTTCATCCGATACCCGCTGAATTTCTCCGGCAGCGTTGGCAGAATCGGTTGCCAGGGTTCCAATCTCTGTTGCAACAACAGCGAAACCACGACCGGCTTCACCGGCTCTGGCAGCCTCGATGCTGGCATTTAATGCAAGCAGATTGGTCTGACTGGTGATGTTTAAAATATTTTCTGTCAGGGCATTAATCTGTTTTACTTCTTCACTTCGCTCCAGCTTTTCGTTAATGGTGGCTTCCATGACCTTCACGCCTGCTCTGGCCTCTTCCTGAGCCTTGATAGCAGCGTCGCCGGTGGACTGTGCCTGCTTGCGGATGTCACGGGCATAATCCGACCCATCCTTAACAGCGGTAACAATGCCGCCGAATACATCATTGATTCCATTTACACGATTATTAATTTCGTCCATGGCTTCCATGGTATTCTGCATGGTTGCCGATAGTTCTTCCAGCGTTGCGCCCACTGTGCTGGTATCATCTCCGGCTTGTCCAAGACGGCCGAAAATAGCAACAGTGGCATCTTCCAAAGAGGTTGTGCCGGAAACAATGCTGACCAGGATTTCCCGTATGTAGCTCACCAGTTTGTTGACGTTTTCACCAATAACTTCAAATTCGTCGCCGGTTTTGAGTTCAATCCGTTTTGTAAGATCTCCCCCGCCGCCTGCTAATTCTTCCACCTTTCCATTGAGAGCCTTAAAGCCCTTGGAAAGTCTGCGACGGATGAATATAAGCATCAGAATACCAACGGCAAAGGATGCCACACATACAATGATGACTAAAGTCAAGGTACCTTTGACCGGTTCACTGATCAAAGAGTAACTGCTGTCCATACATAGGATACCCACAACTTCATTGCCGGACAGAACCGGGCTATAGGCTGTGAAATGCGTGCCCCATTCGTCCGTATAAGGTTTCGGATCTACGCTGGCGTTGCCATTGACAGCTTCCTGTTCATAACTGCCGATGGTTTTGAACACATCACCGCTGCTAACATCTTCATCAGCATCCGCCACATACTTGAGTTCAGAACCGTCAGCTTTTACCGCATATACAAATTCTGCACCACTGGCATCCCGGATTTCCTGTAAAGCTGAAATCATCTGGTGATAGGAATCGCTTTCCTGATCACCCAGGTTTAATGCCTTTAAAGTTTCGCTGTCCACGCCTCTTGCTGCTGTCTTTGCTACGCCAAGGGTATTTTTTAGAACCTGCTCCGTAAGAACTCCCCGTGTGCGATAATAGAACAGGGTGCCTATTACCACATCTGATATCAGGAGTAGAATGGTAACAAGGACAAAAATTCTCGTAGACATAGATATTCGTCTAACCTTCATACCATACCTCCAATTGATAATAATATTATGTTGTATAATAATAAGTATAGTAGTTGCTTGTGTTCTTTTTGTTACGAAAAATTGTTTTACTTTGATAATGCATGGGAGCGGTAAGGTATGATGAATAAATTGGAAGAAGCCATAATTTATGCAACGATTATGCATCAGGGGTAAAAATGCTCTGGTTGGGAGATAAACTTTCGAATATACGGTCTTTGGCCAGGATTTACTCGGAGCAGGGAGACCGGATATGAAAAAAGAGGGGAAAAGCAAAGGTATATCAAAAAAACAGGTGTCGTTTTTCGGCACCTGTTTTTAAGTGCGCCCGGAGGCCTATATTTTATTGCACTGAATCGGAATGATATGTAAAGCCACCTACCTGATTCCGTAAATTAGCTGAAATCCGATGAATGGAATCCGCTTCATTTTTTACATCCTCCGAAGCGGCTACGAGAACCAGAGTTCCGTCAGCTACACTGGTAACACCCTGAGCATTTTCTTCCACGGCAGTATCAATAAAGCTGATGGAATCCTGAATGGACAGGATGGAAGAGGTAATCTCCCGGTTATCCGTGGAAATTGCTGACATGGCATCGTAGCAGTCATTTAAGGATTGTACGTAGTCTGCAATGAGTTGCTTTTTCTGTTCCGTATTTTCGCTGGAAATCTTAAGCATAATTTCCGATAGCTCCTCCGCCGCCCGGACAAGCTGTTCTACAATGGCAAGAACATCGTTGGATACAGTCTGGATGTTGTTGGCCATGTTAGCGGAGTTTTCTGCCAGATTACCAATCTCGCTGGCTACAACCGCAAAGCCTTTACCGGCTTCTCCCGCACGGGCTGCTTCAATGGATGCATTTAAGGCAAGCAGGTTCGTCTGAGAAGCTACTTCGGAAATTCCCTGGGTCATAACCCGAATATCTTCTACTTTCTGAGTATCTTTAATTTTTTCCTGAAGACGCGCAATGGCGTCATTCAGACGATACAGCATATCTTCGTCTTTATCCTTAATATCTACTCGCAGCCGATTTAGCTGCTCCAGATTCTGGCTGATATCGTTTGTTTTATCTATGGCGTTCTGACTTACACGTTCTGTCAGAGTGGTAATATCGTTAATCTGTTGAGCCACTTCGTTGGTAGAGTGGGAGGTCTGCTGGGAGGTGGCGCTCATTTCTTCCATGGTATTGGAAATGGCGGTTACATTGTCTGCGGTTTTATCTGCGGCGGATTTCAAACCTTCTACATTGGTCACCAACTGATCAGATGCATCATTAATGGTGGAAATAATGTCGCTCATGGCATTTTTTAACTCATTTACCGAGGCTACCAATTTGCCGATTTCGTCTTTGGATTTAATGGTAATGTCTTTGGTTAAATCCGCATTTCCGCATTTTACATCATCGCTTAAGGCTTTCACTTTCTTGCTGGCAACGGAAATCGGTGCCGCAATGATGACACCTGTGCCTACAGCCACCAAAATTGCCACAACCAGGCAGATAATGATAATGGTCAAAATGTGCTGCTGCAGAGAATCTACAATGCTGTCGTAGTTTTCCGCCGGAGATACGTAATACAGCATCCAGCCTACACCCTCGATTTCTTTTGCAGTAACATAGATTTCTTTTCCGTCATAATCTTTAATGGCATCCGCATCCTCATCTTCTGCCATTTTTACATAATCAATGTCTAAATCCTTGACGTTTAGTACCTGATCAGCAGTTGATTCAAAGGCATCGTTTGGATGATAAACCATACTTCCGTCAGCTGTTGTTAAAAAGATGTAGCCTCCGTCCTTGCCGGCATTTTCCGTCAGGGTATCAATACCGGTAAAAAGGGTGTCAATGAGAACGTCCAAAGCGGCAACGCCCTTCATGGTGCCGTAGTCAAAGGAACGGGATATGGTTACAATCAGCTTGCCCGTTTGGGAATCCACATAGGGCGAGCTAAAATAGAATTCATCGGGAGTGGCCATGGCATCGGTGTACCAGGCTCGGGTTCGACCATCGTAGCTGGCATCCGGAATATAGCCGGAACCACTTAGAAAGGTACCGTCTTCAAACTGCACGTAAACGTCGTGAGCCATATCGTTGGCGTTGTACAGTTTTGTCAGAACGGTTAGGAGATCTTTTCCGTCGTTAACCAGACCCACAGCGCCCACAACGGTGTCGGCAGCGGCTACGGAACTGGTAGCATCTTTTAACCAGCTGTTGATGACGGAGGCAAAATGTTCCGTTTGCTCGTCATACACGCTGTCAAGAAGGTTCTCGGAATCCGGCTTCACTTTATGAAGGGTGGAATATCCCTGTATAACCAGCAAAATTACGCATAACAAGGCGATGATGACTGCCATTTTCAACTTTAAGCTTTTGACCATAGCGTTCTGATAATCCGCGTGTAAAATGCCGCCGGATTATCTCCCTCCTTTCTACACAGTATTAAAAAAGATAAAAGTCGCACATTTTTACTAATTATACCGAAATGTTGTGAAAAAATGAGAAAAAAACTGTGTTGGAAGTGTTGAAAATGAGGGAGAAGGGAATGTGAATTTTTCCGTATTTTTGAGGGAAAAACCTTTACTTTTTGGGGGATTATCCGATATGATACATATAGACATGCGTATTCGACTTTGGGTACAAGGAAGTATGATTCGGAACCTGAAAGGATTCAGTGAAAAGGAGGATGTAGATATGGCAATGGATTTGAACGGAGTAAATGGCATTAGTACAGTAACCCCTGTAACACCAGTTAGTACAACGCAGCAGGTGCAGAAGGTTGCTGAAGATGTGAAAGAAACGAAGAAAGCAGAAGAAGGCGTTGTTTACGAGAAAGGTCAGCAGGAAGAGAAGACCACTTATACACCGGAAAGCATCGCAAAGCAGGATAGAAGTGCAATCGTTGAGCAGATGAAGGCAGATCTTGCTGACAGACAGCAGAAACTGTTGGATCTGGTAAGACAAACCTTATCCGGACAGGTTGAGAGTTTTGCTACCGCAACAGACGATGAAATCTGGAAGAAGCTGGCAAGCGGCGATTTTACCGTAGATGCAGCTACCAAGAAGCAGGCGCAGGAAGACATTAGCGAAGATGGATACTGGGGCGTTAAGAAGACTTCTCAGAGACTCTTTGATTTCGCAAAAGCGCTCTCCGGTGGAGATGAAGCCCAGATGAAGAAGATGCAGGAAGCTATGGAGAAGGGCTTCAAGGAAGCTACCAAGACCTGGGGAAGAGATCTTCCGGAAATCAGCCAGAATACCCTGGATGCAGCAAACAAGCTGTTTGATGATTACTACGCAAGCTTACACCAAACAGAGGAAGTAGAAGCGTAACTACAATTACAGGAAATGTGGGACTGTCGCAAGTGCGGCAGTCTTTTTTATACGAAGGACACAAAAAGTTTGAAAAAACACACGAAAGTTTACACGGAAATGTTACATAATAGACGGAAAGAATAGAGTGAGGAGCTGGAGGATATTATCAAACAATTCAAATTAGCGCAGGATTCTGTTGGAATTAACGGAAACTAAAATTTTTATTGCATTTTCCGTAACAATCTGATATGATTGTATTTGTCTTTTTTGTTAGTGCATTTATAGAAGGAGAACTGTTATGGCAGATAGAAACGATTTGATTGCCAGCTTGGCAAAAGAGTTTAGTGGAAAAAAAGATGACGAACTGCATTTGGATGTAAACAACTACATCAGTGCAACCGGAAGTTTGGATTGTACAGCCAGTGCAATTCCGGTAGAAACTTTGGAGAAAACCTTGAATGTTATTAAGCAGCACGAAGCAAAGTTTTTAAAAGATGCCATGAAGAACAACGAGGCGATGCAGATTGTGGCACACCTGCGCGTAGCTAAGAAATGCGTAGAGGAAGTTATCTCTTCCAATTTACAGGCGTAAAGGTCTGTTATACGGCCAGTCGAGAAATCGGCTGGCTTTTTTATGTGTAAAAATGATTTGACGGGGCGAAAGGAAATGCCTACAATGAAGGTAATGATTTTAGAAAATGGGAGAGCAACGGAGATGAATGGGTTGAAGTTTTTTATTATTTATTTGCTTATCGTGAATGCGCTGGGCTTTGCTTTTATGGGAATTGACAAGAGCAAGGCGAAACGGCATGCCTACCGTATTCCGGAAAAAGTGCTTTTTGCGGCAGCTATTTTAGGAGGAAGTATTGGAAGCATTCTGGGAATGTATTGCTTCCGGCATAAAACCAAACATTGGTATTTTGTAATCGGTATGCCACTGATATGGATTCTTCAGGTAGGAGGAGTGGGGTATATTGCTACCCATGATGTGGTTCCGCCGGTTGTAAAGAAGATGTTTGGTGGGGAAGGTACCGGCGGAGTTGAGGATTCGGGGGACATTCAGGAGCATGTCGACAGCGGCACCGAAGGTGCAGGTAAGGAGGAGGTCGAGGAGCAGGCAGCCTTTATTGATCCGGATGGCAAAACGTTGCAAGAACGAATTCTCGTACCGGATGGTTTTACGCGTACAAGAGAAAGAAAGGGCAGTTTAGGAAGGTTTTTGCGAAATTACAAGATGAAAGCGAATGGAGAACCGGTGCTTTTATTCGATGGCAGGGAAAAAGGGTATCAGGCGGGATGCGCCGCAGTTTTTACTTTGCCCATCGAGCAGGAAGATCTGCAGCAGTGTGCGGATTCCGTGATGCGAGTGTACGGAGAATATTACTATGAAAAACAGCAGTATGATAAGATTCGTTTTTCTTTGGGAGGCGGTTTTAAAGCGGATTTCGATACCTGGCAAAAGGGAAAGGGCATTGGGGTCAGCGGCAATTCGGTGTATTGGACCAGTGCACCGGGGCATGATAGCTCCTATGATTCCTTTAAGAAATTTATGAGAATTGTGTTTGCCTACTCCGGGACTATGAACCTGGAAGCGGATTCGGTAGCGATTTCCGAGGATGAAATCGAAATCGGGGATATTTTTATCCACGGCGGAAGTCCGGGGCATGTGGTTATGGTGGTGGACACCTGCGAAAAAGAAGGAGAAAAAGCCTTTCTTCTGGCGCAGGGATATATGCCGGCTCAGGAGTTTCATGTTTTGAAAAATCCGGAGAACGAAAGTAATCCGTGGTATTATGTCAATCAGATTCGGTACCCGCTAAGTACGCCGGAATACACTTTTTCCAAAGGAAGCCTGCGACGACCGAAGATAAAGAATTAAAGGTCATTCCGAATGATTTTAAAGTGGTTCTTTTTAAAGCTGATAATTCCCTCCCGCTGCATTTTTCCAAGTTCTTTGGAAAGATTGGTGCGCTCCAGATTTAGATAGTCTGCAAGCTGTTGGCGGTCAAAGGGAATGTCAAAGGTGGTGGTTCCCTTTTGCAAAGAAACGGCATTCAAGTAGGAAAGCAGTCTGCCGCGGCAACTTTTGGGGGCAGTGTGAAAGCTTCTGCCGGACAGCGCAAGATTTTTGCCTGCAGTAATAAGCAGCAGGTTTTTTAGAAGTTTTTCTTTCCAGGGAGAACCTGGGGTGTCGTTTAGGAGAGAGCCGGCGTTTAAGAAGAGAACGGTACAGTTTTCATTAGCCCTTACATCCACCAGCATAACAGTTTGTGGTAGCAGGGCGTAGGTTTCTGCAAAGCACTGACCGGCGCTCACATGGCTTAAAATGGTGCAATTACCCCATGCATCGTTGCTTTCGATGGTGACACTGCCGGACAGCACAATTCCCATCCATTCCGTACGGTCTCCGGCATGCATCAAAAAATCTCCTTTTTCATATTTTTTTTCTCTAACCCTTAAGGCAGACTGGCATTGCTTGCATTCTTCGTCTGTTAGGGTTTGAAACAGTATCAGGTCTTTTAAGTTAATCATATTTTTTCCTTCTTTTTCAAAAATGTGGTTTAAACCACATACTTCTAAGTTGAAGTATACTATACTCTGTGTATCAAAACAAGAGCAGAATACGTTCGCCGGAGTTTTCCGGTGACGTCGATGGTATGTTGGAAAGGAAAAAAATTATGATTCGTAAAATTATCCACATTGATGAAGAAAAATGTAACGGTTGTGGCATTTGTGCGCAGGCATGTCACGAGGGTGCTATTGATATAGTAAATGGCAAAGCGAAGCTGGTGAGAGAAAATTTCTGCGACGGGTTCGGAGATTGTCTGCCGGGATGCCCAACAGGAGCAATTACCTTTGAAGAACGGGAGGCGCCGGCCTATGATGAAGCGGCTGTGAAGGCAGCACAGACCCAAAAGGCAATTGATAAGTTAAATAATATAAATGTGAAAGCACCGGCTGCCGGAGGTTGTCCCGGATCTCAATTTATGAATCTTCGAAAAGAAGAATCTTCGGGGCAACCGGTATACAACGAAAAACCGATATCTCGTTTGGGACAGTGGCCCTGCCAGATTAAGCTTTTACCTACTCAGGCGCCCTTCTACGAAGGCGCGAAACTTTTAATTGCAGCAGATTGCAGTGCTTTTGCCTATGCAAATATGCACGAAGAATTTATGAAGGGGAGAATTACCCTGATTGGCTGCCCGAAGTTGGATGCGGTAGATTATTCTGAGAAGTTGACGGAAATTATCGCTAATAACAATATTAAGGAAGTTTGTATTGTCCGTATGGAGGTGCCATGCTGTGGTGGATTGCAGAAAGCGGCTGAAATTGCGTTAAAAAACAGTGGGAAATTTATTCCATGGCAGGTTGTGACAATCTCCAGAGATGGAAGAATATTATCGTAAAACTTTTTGGGGCACAGGGAAGGTTAGCCTGAGTGAAGAAATTGAAACATGGGCAAACGAAGCCGATAGCCTGCAAAAGAAAAAGGGAAATCAGGCAAAGGAATCTGTTAGCCTGCAAAGCAGAAAGGGAAATCAGGCTAACGAAAATGGTATATAGGGGAGAGCCGGTCTCGAGAGGGACCGGCTTTTTGTATTTATCGTAAAACGATAAAAAGTTGTTGACAAACGACATAAAAGGGGATAATATTATCGTAACACGATAAATATTGACCTTCATAACTGCGAGGGGGAAAGTGAGGAAGAAGATGAAACAGAAACATTTGGCAAACTGGCTTAAGATTATGATTATAGGCGTGGGAATCTGTGCGCTTTTGGTTTACGGTGTAGTGGTACCGGAGTGTGGGAAGACAATAGTCATGGAGTATCCGGAGTTTTCCGGCCGTTATCTGCCATGGTTGTTCCTAATCGATGGTACCGGGATATTATTTTATCTGGCCCTTGGTTGTTGTTACAAAATTGCTATAAACATTGGAAAAGATCAATCCTTTATTATGGAGAACGCGAAGCTGCTAAAGTATATTTCCAATATGGCCATTGCCGATACGGCATACTTTTTTGCCGGAAATTTCATATTACTGGCATTAAACATGAGCCACGCGGGAGTGCTTTTGGGAAGCCTGATTGTGGATTTTATTGGCATTGCCATTGGAGTTGCTGCTGCAGCATTGTCTCATCTGGTATATAAGGCTGCGCAAATGCGTGAAGAGAACGAGTTGACCATATAGAAAGGAAACGGTATGGAAGGAAGAATTGTTTTTCATATTGATGTGATGCTGGCGAAGCGGAAGATGAGTGTGACGGAGTTGGCGGATAAGGTGGGAATTACTTTGGCCAATATGTCCATATTGAAAAATGGAAAAGCGAAAGCGGTAAAAATGTCTACGCTGATAAAACTTTGCGAGGTTTTAGAGTGCCAGCCGGGAGATTTGCTGGAGTATGAGGAGGGTGAGGAATAGGGGAAAATGAGTGGAAAGCAGGAGGTGGCAGAAGTGAATAAAAGAAGGTATTTTGGCTTGTTGAATATTGCGGCAGCCGGCATTGGGATTCTGGTTGCACTTCAATTGGAACTCGATACGTTAAGCGGCTTTTTTCATTGGGAAACCGGCTTATACTTGCTGTTAAAAGGGATAGTATTGGTAGGCATTATTGCATTTATTGTTTTCATGGGAAAAAGGGGGTTAAATCAGTCAAAATGGTTTTGTGTAGCAGGTCTTTTGTGGGTAGTGTATTGGGCCGCATTTCAGTACAGTATGTCTTTGGTAAATTCTCATGTGTTACCCTCGGTAGGAAGTTCCTGGCGGCCGGAAATAGCAATACTTACAGTAGTAGAAATGCAAGTGTTCTTTTTTACAGTGTTCATTACCCTTGTGGTGTCCTGCCTGGTTAAAAATGATAAAGTTGTAGGCATAAGGAAAACTTTACTAATAATGGGGAGCCTGACAATTGTAGTCGTGGTGGTATGGATTGCTTGGCAGAACCGGCCGGGAGAAACAGTTTTGAAAATTGCAACAAAAGGCGAGGAAAACAGGATAGAATATGGGGAGCTGCTTCGGGATGGAAGAGTGAAGCAAACTGGAAAATTTACTCCGGATGAAGCGGAATTTTTGTATGCTGAGGAGGAGGATTTTTCCTGGAAATTGAAAAATGGAGGAGAATATGCGGTAGTTTTGAATTCTGTGAAGCTGATAAATGCAGAGGGAAAGGCAGTGGAAGCGGATAAAACGACCAAGGAAATGTTACAAATACTGTCAGAGGAAGCAAAGCATGAGATATTTGACGTGACAGTAATTGTGGATCAGGGGGAATACTTCCTCTTTTTGAAGGAAAACGTAAATTTGTGGACACCCTGCATTCTGTATCGATATGAGGAGGGAGCAGGGGAGCTGACACGATTACACACCTGGGATAGTGTAGAATTGAAGGGGATTGCGCTATAATGTGGAAAGGCGTATAATCAATTCTGGAGGTTTGGTGCCGGGCACATGCCCCGGCGCTTTTTTATTGCAATGGAGAAGACACATATTTCGGATTTTACAGAGGGGAACATTACGAAGCAGTTGGTGAAGTTCGCTACACCCCTGTTTTTATCAAGTTTATTACAGATTGTCTACAACATGGTGGACATGATGATTGTGGGGCAGAAGTTGGGAAAAGTGGGACTTTCTGCAGTATCGGTAGGAGGCGACGTAACCAATTTCCTTACCTTTCTTGCTATGGGATTCAGTAGCGCAGGCCAGGTTATTATTTCCCAGTATTTGGGAGCAGGGCAAAAAGAGAAAATTCCCCGCTTTATTTCCACCATGTTTAGTTTTTTGATGCTGATGGCGGTATGTGCCAGTGGGATTTGTTTGTTTTTACGGGAACCCATTATGCGGGTGATGAACACACCGGAAGAAGCCTTTTCGGAGGCAATTGCGTATGCCACAGTATCCATGCTGGGAATGGTATTTATATATGGATACAATATAGTAAGTGCGGTGTTGCGAGGCATGGGGGATTCTGTTCGTCCCTTTATTTTTATCAGTATTGCCGCTGTGTTAAATACCGTTCTGGATGTGATTTTTGTTATGGGAATCGGTATGGGAAGTAAAGGAGCGGCCTTGGCCACGGTAATCAGTCAAGGTGTCTCTTTTGTAAGCTGTGGAAGTTACATGATGCATCATAAGGAAAAATATGAATTGGAAATTACGGTAGGAGGGCTGTTTCGCATCGATAAAGCCATGCTTTCACGATTGATAAAATTGGGAATTCCCATGGCCATTAAAAATGCCTCCGTACATATTTCCAAACTGTTTGTCAACTCTTGGATTAATTCCTACGGAGTGGCAGTCAGCGCTTTTGCCGGAATTGCCAACAAGATTGGAAGTACTGCAAACCTGGTGTCCAACTCCTTTAATGCAGCTGGGTCATCCATGGTGGGACAGAACATTGGAGCAGAAAAATACGACCGGGTCAAGGGGATTATGTTGGCCGTCTTTCGAATCACGATTTCCGCGGCAATCCTGTTTAGTGTGATAATGTACGGATTTCCAAGGCAAATTTTCTCATTTTTCACGACGGACAGTGAGGTTATTGAGGTTGGTATGACCTATCTTCCAATTTCCGTTTTACTGTTTTTCGGAAGCGCGGCACGTTCCGGAATGAATGCACTTATTAATGGAAGCGGAAATTATCGGGTGAATTTTGCCACCGCCATTTTTGACGGAATTGTAATGCGAATCGGTCTGGCAGTATTGTTTGGTCTTGTATTGGATATGAAAGCTATGGGATTCTGGCTGGGAGATGCGTTGGCAGGATTTACGCCTTTTGTTATAGGTATTGTATTCTATTTTACCGGCAAGTGGAAAAAGCGACTATTGTAAGTTTTGGCAAATTCGATTATAATTTAATGTAAGCAATTGAGTGAACGGAATATCGGGATTCGATAAGAAGTGAAAGTGAGGTAAGGGGCATGAGAATTATTACGATTAGCCGTGAATTCGGCAGTGGAGGACGTGAGTTAGGAAAGCGCTTGGCAGAAGGTTTAAATATTCCATGCTATGACCATGAGATCATAGAATTGATTGCAAAAGAGAATGGTTTTGACGAGAACTATATTGCCAGGGTATCGGAGAGCTTTATTGTAGCTGCCTATCCGGCAACCATCGGAAGCCACATGATGGACTATTCCATGATGAACAATGTGCAGCTTGAAACCCAGGCGACTCAGAGAAAGATAATTCGTGCGTTTGCAGAGAAAGGGGACTGCGTAATCGTAGGACGTGCAGCGGATATTATCCTTCGAGATTACAATCCATTAAACATTTTTGTCTATGCCTCTCAGGAAGCGAAATTGCAAAGATGTCGAGAAAGAGCAAAAGAAGGGGAAAATTTTACGGATAAAGAAATGATTCGTAAGATGAAACAGGTTGATAAAGGAAGAGCCCTGTATCATAATCTTTTGATGGATGAGGCTTGGGGTAAGAAAGAATCCTATCATTTGTGTATCAATACCACGGACACGGAGATCAAGAATTTGATTCCGGCACTGGTTCCATATGTGAACGCCTGGTTTGAAAATAAAAAGTAAAAAGATATAAAGGAGTGTTAGTATGATGCAATCCCGTACACATACCTGCGGACAGCTTCGTATCGGTGATGTTGGACAGACCGTGAAGCTCGTAGGGTGGATGGAGAATTTTAGAGAAGTCGGTGCGACTTTGGGATTTGTGGTTCTGCGTGATTTTTACGGAACGACCCAGATTGTTATCGAGAATGAAGAAATGATGAAGGTAATGAAGGAGATTACCAAGGAATCCACAATTTCCGTTGAAGGAATGGTTAGAGAAAGAAGTTCCAAGAATGATAAGCTGGATACCGGTGCCATTGAAGTTGTTCCTTCTTCCATTAAAGTACTTGGTAAATGCCGTTACAACGAATTACCTTTTGAAATTAACAGAAGCCGTGAGGCAGATGAGATTACCCGTATGAAATATCGCTATCTGGATATGAGAAATCCGGAAGTGAAGAAGAATATGATTCTTAGAAGCAATGTAATTTATGCCCTTCGTAAGGCAATGATTGAGCATGATTTCATGGAGATTACCACACCGATTTTGACTGCTTCTTCACCGGAAGGTGCAAGAGATTATCTTGTGCCGGCAAGAAAGCATCCGGGTAAGTTTTATGCATTGCCACAGGCACCACAGCAGTTTAAGCAGTTATTGATGGTATCCGGAATTGACCGTTACTTCCAGATTGCTCCTTGCTTTAGAGACGAGGATGCTCGTGGAGACAGAAGTCCGGGTGAATTCTATCAGTTGGATATGGAAATGTCTTTCGCAACCCAGGAAGATGTGTTTGCGGTAATCGAGGATGTTCTTCCACCGATTTTTGAAAAATACGGTACCTACGATCGTGCGTCAAAAGCACCGTTTATGCGTATTCCATATCTTGAGGCTATGGAAAAATACGGTTCCGATAAGCCGGATCTTCGTATTGACCTGACCGTACAGGATGCTACCGATTGCTTGGGTAATATCGGTTTTGCAGCCTTTGAAGACCAGATTGTAAAAGCAGTTGTAGTTTCTGATTTCAAAGAAAGCAGAAAGTTTATTGATAAGACCAATGAGGAAGTGGAAGTCCAGGCTGGAAACAAGGTTTACTGGTTCCGCGTGGATGAGAATAACGAAATCGTTGGCGGAATTTCCAAGTTTGTAACACCATACAAGGAAGATGTTATGGAGCAGTTGTCCTTAAAGAGTGGAGACCTTGTTTTAATTTCCGCAGGTAAATTGACTGCTGCACAGAAGACTGCCGGTGTCATTGTAAAAACTTACGGTGCCAAGGTAGAAGGTCACATGGACAAAGAACAGTATGCATTCTGCTGGATTGTAGATTTCCCAATGTACGAGATTGGAGAAGAGTCCGGAGAATTGGAATTCTGTCACAATCCGTTCTCCATGCCTTCCGGTGGATTGGAGACACTGGAGAAAGCAGAGCGGGGTGAGATTGATCCTCTGACCATTACCGCAGATCAGTACGATTTGGTAGTTAACGGCGTGGAGCTTTCTTCCGGAGCCGTTCGTAACCACGATCCGGAGATTATGATTAAGGCATTTGAAATGGTTCGCTTAAGTGTTGAGGATGTAAAAGCGAAATTCCCGGCTATGTACAATGCATTCTGCTATGGTGCACCGCCACATGCAGGAATTGCTCCGGGTGTTGATCGTATGTTGATGCTCCTTGCAGGAGAAGATACCATTCGTGAAATCATCCCATTCCCGATGACCAAGAATGCTCAGGATATTTTAACCGGGGCACCAAGTGAGGTATCAGATAAACAGTTAGAAGAATTGCATATTAAGATTGATCTTCCGAAGGAAGACTAGAGAATGAGATAAGGGGCTGCCGCACCGGATGATGAAATATCCGGGCGGGCCCCTTTTTAAATTGACAATGTTATTCTAATAATTGTTCCGGGGGGCAGTTTAGGGCATGAGCAAGAGAAAGAACGTAGGAAACATTTGCCTTTGTCAGTGATTTGGTACCCTGTTCGTAATGTTGCAGGGTCTTTAATGGGATGCCGGTGATTTGGCTGAGATCATTCTGGCTCAGTGCGTGAAGTTGTCGCAGTTCTTTCAGATAAGTGGATAGGCGCGTCTGTTGCCGAAGTTCGTTCAGTCGTTCTACAAAATGTAGGATATCCATTTCGTGATATTTGTCATACATGCAAAGAATATCATTTATTGGCACAGTCTTTTCCAATTGTCGCAGACTTATGGAGGAATACCATTGGTAGAAAGCAAGTGCCCAGCCACACCAATATTCTCGGCTTTTGGATGCAGTTAGTGATGTGGGAGGGATATAGTTATTTTCTCCTGTTATTTTTTCAATTACGAGCAGAGCTAACTCGATGCCGGAGTGCCCAGCTATCAGAAAGGGGTCACCGCTTTCAAAACGGTCGCATAAGTCACATTTTAGAAACATGGAATAAAACTCGGTTGGCTTGTAGTGAAGAGTGTTTACCGCATAATCGAGGCTACCGGCCAGAAGACTTCTGGCTTTTTTTAGATATAGTTCATCGTAGGCGTGGGTCATTTGGTTTCACCTCCTCGTCAATCAAACGGATTATATAAAGGTCTCCTTTTATATAGGAGTCTTTGCTCATATTTTTATAAGCTATTCGTGCCTTGCGGTCGCGTAAGAGCTTTTGCTCGTACCATTCTGTGGCAGAGACACCTTCGCATCCCGTATAGGTTAAAGCATGAAAGGCATTCTCGCTTCGAAGCATAATCTGTTCACCTAGATTTCCAAGTTTCATTGCCTTTTGGAGTTGCGACATGGAAATGACTCCGTTTACAAAATCTTCTGCAAAAGAAAAATAGCTGTCATCTGCTCGGTAGCCGCGAATGAGGTCTATTCCGCTAAGGTCAACGGAAAAATTCATAGTTAAATAACGGAAGGCCTCGACAGCAAGGGGGCTGTTCAACTCAAAACGCCGGTTTTTAAGAAGCATCGTTATCCAATGTAAAATACAGTACTTGTCCGAATTGAGATTCAGCACAGTCAGTTCGTCAATGGGAAGTTCGTAGCAATTGACGTATCCGTCACGTTTCAAATCAACGGCCCATTCGCAGGCTAGTACCTTATCCTGTGTACAGTAAAATCCTTTGCCGTAATCATTGTTTGGACGGCCTTTTCCGTATTCGGGTTTCTTGATAATGGATTCGGAGCCGTGGAATAACAGCATTTATATCACCGCCTGTCTTTTTGATATTGCTAGTGTACCACTGTGGTGGGACAATCGCAAGATTTTTAAGATGAAAAGTAGAAAAAAGTTCATAATTAGGATGAAATAGAAATGTTTTGGTTACAAAATATTGATAAAAATACGTGGCGGTGATAGAATAATACCCAAATGAGGCTTGTCTGGGGTGTGACGAAGACTATTATTTACGAGGAGGTAAACATGAGTAAGCAAAGCTGGAAAAAAAGAGTTCTTTCCCTTTGCCTGACGCTTGCAATGGTTGTTGGTGTATTGGCAAGTGCCCAGGTTGGAAAGACAGTTGCTTATGCGGCGGGTTCGGATAATTCCGAGTATGTGAAGTATGAGGGATTAAACTGGACCATTGATCGGAAGGCAGGAGCCATTGTTAGGTTCCCATGGGATTGGGAAGGCGGTGAAGTGCCGGCTGAAATTGATGGCATGAAGGTAAAGACCATCGGCGAGTATTCCTGCCAATATCGGAACACAAATATCAAAGAAATCATTATTCCGGAAGGGGTTACGAAGGTTGATGAGGGTGCATTCAGAGGAAACCCCCGTTTGACGAAAATGACGGTGGCATCTTCTGTAAAAACCATCGGAGATTATGCATTTCAAAATTGTGATTGCCTGGAATTCATTGACTACAAAGGAAATCAGAAGAAAATTAAATTCGGCAATTTTGCCTTCCGGGGATGCTATTTTTTGCATCCGGATTTTTCCAAGGCATATAAGAAGGGTATTTATTATAAAAAATTGCATGAAGTGAAGCTCACCGGCGATTTTGCAAAAGATATGATTGCCATTGGCCGGTCTCAGTTGGGTTATCATCAGGGTAACGATGGATCCCAGATGCATGGATATAATAAGCTGGGTGGCGAGTACTACGCAGAATATAACTATTTTTCCGGATTGCCGGACTGGCAATGGGGAATGAAGGACTATGTAAAGGAAGAAGATTATAAATGGGGCTACGGTGGCTGGTGCGGTAACTTCTGCGACTGGTGCATCAGCATGGCAGGTGTGCCGTCCGAGTGTCTGGCCTATACGGGCAAATTGGATGAACTGAAATGGAAGGATACTGTCTATGCCGGTGGTTCCTACAAGATTAAGGCGGGAGATGTTCTTCATTTTTCTGCAGGACATTATTGTATGGTTGTTTCCGTAAAGGTGGACGGAAAGAAGGTCAAAATTGATACTCTAAACGGAAATCCCGTTGTGGAGAAGAAGATTTATGTGTTAAATAAAAAAGACGGCAGCAACGATGAAAGCCACAATTATGATTTGGCTGAAATTTTGCCCATGGATGTATCAAAGGTAAAGGGCGTAAACACATATAAAGTTACGTTTGATGCGGATGGCGGAAAAACCAGCGTGACGGAAAAGAAGGTATACGAAGGTGCCTTTTATGGTCTGATGCCGAAGCCAACCCGTTCCGGCTACACTTTTGACGGCTGGTATACGGAGAAAAACGGTGGTGGAACGAAGATTACCTCTTATCGCAACGTATATCCGAAGGGAGATATTACCGTCTATGCAAACTGGAAAAAGGGGGATGAACCCAAGTATCTGGATATCAATTCCTATGTGAGTCAGGCTCCGGAACACAGTTCCATCATGGATAAATTCGCCGGAATCTATCTTACAAAGAGCTGGTTTTCTTATAAGGATGTAAAGAAAAAAGCACAGAAAACCCAGATTAAACGCAGAAACGGAAAGGGCAAGATGACCTTCCAGAACGTTACCAAGGGTTCCAAGAAGAAATATATCAAGATTTCCAAGAAGGGTGTAGTTACCATTAAGAAGGGAGCACCGAAGGGCACCTATGGAATCTATGTTGTAGTAGAGAAGTATAAGACGGTCAATATGACACAGGCAACCGTCTATATTACCATTGGTGATTCCAAAAGTGCCACAAGAAAGCCTCGGGAAAAAGTAAAGTATTACAAGATAGACGGCTATTATGTGGGATTTGAAAATTCCACGGGAAGACTGACCTGGGTAGACAAGCACATCGGTAGAGTTCCGAAAAAAGTAAACGGAAAAACCGTAAAGATTATCGGAGAGTGGTGCTTCAGCGGAAATTTGAAGATGAAGACAGCAAAGATTCCGTCCACGGTTAAGAAGCTGGAAAAAGGCGCTTTTTACGGCTGCAAGGCATTGAAAAAGGTGGTATTTCCCAAAGGGTTCAAGGTTGGAAATGTGGAAGACAAAAGACTTTTCTGGGCATGCAACAAGCTGGAGACGGTGGTAAACAATCCGGATAAAGAGTGGAAAGCCCGGATTAAAACCTTTAAGGATACATTGAAATACTTGAAGAAACAGGATCCACAGTATTATGTAGAGAATGTGCGGGATTTCAAGAATCAATGGGTTCCGGACAAAGAGGATGACCGTCACCGGGACTACACGGATGAAGAATGGACGGTAGTAGAGAAGAAGGCAAAAGCTCTTACCAAAGGATGCAAGACGGATATGGCAAAGGCCAAAAAGATTAGTAAGTGGATTGTATCCTATCTTCATTATGATGAGGTCTGGATGAAGAAGTTTAAGGAGTGGCGGGAAACCCATGATCCGGATAAGGAAAAATTCCCATTAAAGAAATACACCGATGCTTACAATCTTATTATGTGGGAGCCTTCCGAGCATGAGGGTGAGACAGCTATGACTACCTGCGGCGGTTACGGCAATCTTACTCAGGCACTTTTCTGCGCAGCAGGAATCCCCTGTGTACATATTCACAGAGAGCAGAACAAGGAGTTGGGGGAAACCATTGACCATGTATTTAATGTGGCTTATGTAGATGGCAAATGGATCTGGTTGGATAATACCTATTCCGATAAAACCTTAGATTACTTTAACTGCGGTATCGCCGGTTTTGCAGCCAGTGATCACCGCTGTGACAGGTTGAATCTGGAGTATCTGACGGATCTTGTGAAATAATAGTTGGAATAATGTTTAGCAAAAAGAGGAGTCTGTGCCGGTTGGCATGGGCTTTTCTTTTCTGGCGAACTTGTTTGTGTAATATGATACAGAAAAGTTTGTGTAACCAATTGCTGGTCATGGGTGTATACTTAGTGAAGGACCTTCGATTATAACAGCAAAAGAGAGGACAGAAGAGAAAACATGAGACTACCGTTGGCAGAAGTGACAAAGCAGTATAAAGACCGGTTGTTTGCGGCGGCATTTACCCTCTGCAAGAATAAAGAGGATGCAGAGGATGTGGTGCAGGAGGCATTTTTGACCTATTATCTGAGCCGGAAAGAGTTTGAAAGTGAAGAACATCTGAAGGCCTGGCTACTACGGGTAACCATTAATAAGGCGAAAAATGTTCTTCGTAGCTTTTGGCACAGAAACAAAGAATCACTGGAGGACTATATGGATACTCTTGTTTTTCCGTCGACGGAGGCGGAGAATTTGTTTGAAGAAGTATTGAAGCTGCCGGAGAATTACCGTGTGGTGGTGTATTTGTTTTACCATGAAGATTACTCTGTGGGAGAAATCAGTCGGATTTTAAAAATCTCCGAAAGCAATGTGAAGGTACGTCTTTTGCGGGGACGAAAGCTGTTAAAAGAAACTCTGAAGGAGGCATGGCAGGATGAATAATCGGGAAAAGATGAAGCAGGCATTTGCGGTTTTACATACAGAGCGGGATTACACCGGCGAAATATATAAAACGGCAGGAAAACGGAGAAGACAGAAGCGCATGGTAGCGGCTGTGGCCGGAATTGTCATTGCTTTTGCCATAACCGGAACTGCGTATGCGGCAGTTCCACAGTTTCGGAATTTTGTAATAGCTTTGTTTTCGGAGGGGGAAACCCAGAAATTTCCGGAAAAGGAGCTAACAGAAGATGGTGACGGAAGTAGTGAAGTAAGCCTTGGAAGAACGTTCGAAGTAGAGGTTTCCGGAAAAGAAGATAGCGCGAATACAGCAAAGTCCCAACAGCTTGGAAATGTACACTTTTTACAGGAAAAACGAATCGGAAAGCATTTGGCGGTGCAGTATTTTTCGTTGAAGGATAACACCTTTTTGCTGACACAAAACGAGAAGCGGATTGTATTTAGGCAGGATAAGGGGGAGGGAAGATATGATTATTATTTCTTTGAAAATGGAAAGCTTCGAAAGAATGACAGGAGTAAGCATGGGGAATTGAAGGTGACCTTCCCGGCGCCGGATTTGACAGGACTGTATGGCAGACAGGGCGCCAAATGCTATGAAAATCTGAAAATACCGGAAATTTCTATGACGATTCCTTATGATTATTCCGAAGACGGTTATTTTCTGGATGATATTTTTGAACGGAGGTCTTTGGATGATGAACATGAGCTGGAGCTTACAGCTCATAAATACGATGGACAGGAAAAGTATGCTATTATTGATTTTATGGTGGATTTTCAGGAGACTTCCTATGGCCATCCGTTAATTGTGGATATGACCACCGGAGAAGTAATAGATCCTTTTGCCGATGTAGACTTGTCAAAGTATTCTTGCGTGGAGCATTTATGTCTGAATCTGGAAATGACCAAAGCGATTGCCTATGTAGGAGAGAGTCATGAGAAGACCCATCAGGTTGTGGTGGATTTAAAGACCCATCAGGTTTTGGATGAAGGGGACGTCAATCCGCCGGTAGAAAATACAATTCTTGCTTTCCCGATTAATGAGGAAGAAATTTATTATATGACGGGAAATACCTGGGAAGATGTCAGTGGATTTTTATATAATTCAAAAACGAAAGAAACCAAGACTGTAATTGAGCATGCGGACGCCGGCGGCAATCAAACAGGGGGCTTTGAGGGACGAGTTTACATTGACTCTCTGCCATCTATACAAAATCATGCTATGATGGTCTATGACGGCGTGGAAATGGAAGTATATCTGTTGGATGTGGCCACCGGGGAAAAGAGTGTGTTAAAAGGAATACCGTTGAATTGTGGCGGCATGCTGAACACCTTCTGGAATGGGGAAAACACCATTATGCAGATGGAGTATGCGGTAAATGAAACGACAGACCGGTATATCTTCTATAGGAAAGGGCAGAAAGAGGCTTGTTATATAGACTGTGAAAATCCGAAGGGGGTGAATGGATTCAGCGCTTACTGGCCGGATGAAACTCATTATGTTCAGGAATTCCGGGATGAAGAGAAGGGTCTGTGTTATTACCGGATTTTCCACTACATAGACTAAAACTTGCTTGCAACCGTTAGACAGTAGCCATTAAGCATCCGGGTTTGAAAGGAAGCCGGAGGATTTGTTAATACATCAAAAGAAGAAATGGAAGTAGAGAAGCCTGTGCCAAGAAGCTTGACGTAGGCTTCTTTTTTGGTCCAGATTTCATAAAAACCTTTCATCCTCTGTTCTGCAACATAGGCCGCTTCCTTCTCTGTAAAAAAACGGTGGGCAATGTCATCATGAGGTTTTTTTATTTCTTCAATATCAACGCCTATGGGATTCGAGTCAGAGGCAAAGGCAACATAACTTCCGGAGTGGGATAGAGAAAAATGATAGTCTGGGTATCCCACAAGATAAGGCTTGCCCCATTTGTTTCTCCCAATACAAATCTCTTCATTGGAAAGTCCGAGATCCTTATAGATGCTGTGACGTACCAAAAGCGCAGCCACAAGACTGCGGATGCGGGCTTTTTCATGCTTGTATCGTAAAATTGTATCTTGTCTGTCTTTTGAAACTAAAGAAAGGTATGGGTTTAAATCTTCAAAAGTAGTTTCTTCCGGTATTTTCAATAATATAATGGTCATGGTGATCTCCCATTTTAATAAGAAAAGCAGCGGCATGGCACCGCTGCTTTTGCTATGTTATGCCGAGGGGCAAATATTAGCTAATCTTAAACTGACTAACCAGCTCATTCAATGCATCAGACTGCTCGGATAATTCCTGAGATACAGCACTACTTTCTTCTGCAGTAGCGGTGTTGTCCTGAATTACGTTGCTAATCTGCTCAATGCCGTCACTGATTTCTTTCATACTGTGTGCCTGATTCTCAGCAATGTCACCGGTTTCCTGGATGATGGAAACTACGTCGTTAACGGAATTCTGAGCATTCATCATAGCTTCCTGAGTTTCTTTTACAACACTGTTACCCTGAGATACTTCACGAAGGGCACCGTTGATAAGCTCCTGTGTATTCTGCGCTGCAGCGGAGGAATCGGAAGCTAACTTGCTGATTTCTTCTGCTACAACTGCGAAACCACGTCCTGCTTCTCCGGCTCTTGCAGCTTCGATGGAAGCATTTAAGGAAAGCAACTGTGTCTGGGAAGAAATTCCTTCAATTGCATGAGCGATTTCTTCAATCTGCTTGGAAGCCTCATTAATGTTGTTCATGGCAACAGTTACCTGATTCATCTTCTCAGCACCGCGAGCCATGTCTTCCTGTACCTGCAGAATCATCTTGCCACCCTTGTTAGCGGAGGCGGTCATGTTCTGAGTCATTTCGTTAACGCTCTGAACAGTTGCGGTTAACTCTTCAATGGCAGCAGCCTGGTCGGAAGCACCTTCCGCAAGGCCGGCAGCACCGTCACGCATGTTGCTCGCGCCGCTGTGAACCATACTTACGGATTCACTTACGTTGCCAAGAGCACCGGACATCTTGCTGGTAATATCATTTAATGCACCAAGGATTGGTTCGTAGTCACCAATGTAGTATTCCGGATGATCGGAACCATGGGTGAAGTCTCCGTCAGCAATACGCTCCAATGTTTCGGAGAGATCTCCGATAACCATATCCATTGCAGTGGTGGACTTGTCAAGGTCGCGGGCAAGTTCACCAAGCTCATCCTGTGCGTCGTAGGTAATGTTAATATGTAAGGAACCTTCTGCCATGCTGGCTGCGGCATCTTTCAGTTCGTTAGCCGGAGCAACAACTGCATGGGAAAGTTTCTTCTTCAAATCTACCAGGTACTGAATCAAAATAATAATGATAACAGCTGTAATAGCAAGGGCTGCAATAACGATGCCGATAATAATGGCATACATCTGAGAACCCTTGGCGGTAACTTCTGTGGAAACTGCTTTAAAATCGGATGCTACAACATCAATGGCAGGATACAGGGTATCATTAAAGTAGTTAAAAATCTCAATATCCTCAACAGTATTAAACATATTGTTAAGAGAGATACCTTTTTCCCGTACTACCTGAAGGTCTTCTGAAATCTTATTCAGATTCTGCTTACCATTATACAGTTTCTTGAAAGCAGCCAGGTTAACATCAAAGTCGTCAAACTTGGAAGCGGCTTTCTCCAACTGCTCATTTCGGATGGCACCGTCTTTGGTGGAAAGTGCCCAAAGATACGCTTTGGAAAGAGCCTGAATATCAATTCGAATCTCTCCCTGAATGCGCTCCAACTGATAATAACGGCCGTAGATGGTCCTGATTCCGTAAAGGGAAGCCAGGGCGGTAATAACAAGTGAAACAATGGAAATAGCAAACATAACAATTAACTTCCGGAAGGTCTTGTCGAATTTCTTACGAAATGTAAATTGTTTCAATTCGTTTGCATTGACACGTATTGGTGATTTCATAAGGTCAACCTCTTTCTTTTGTGTTTTTACTTGACTTATCTGTCAACTCATTATACAACTATTATAGGGCAAAGAAGGTTTTGAAAGCAAGTGTTTTGTGCCTGAAAAATCCCGAAAATTATGAAAAATTCGTGGTTTCGTTCAATAGGAGGTTACAGATGGAAAATCATCTTCAAAAACTGGGAATCGATATGTCAGAATTGCTTCCGGCGTTGTCTGTTGACTTTGCATCGATTTATATTGTGGATATTAAGGAGCGCAAGATGATTCCCTGTGCCGCCAATAATGCGATTGCGAAGCGCGAGCAGAGCATGGTGGAAAGTGAGCAGCGTTACGAACGGATTTTTGAAAAGTACGCGGAGAAGTATATTCCGGAACAGGAGAGAGAAGGATTTTTTAAAGCACTCTCGATTGATGAAATTCAGAAGGAACTTCAAAAGAACACTCGGTATAATTATACCTTTCGGCGAAGAAGCTTGGACAACGAACCGGAGTTTTTGGAGATGCGGTTTTTGCGAATCGGTGATTCGGAAAACTTTGAAAAGGTGCTTTTAGCCTGTAGGATTATTCAACAGGAGATGGTGCAAATGGATTTGGAAACCAACGAAGAACTGAAGTTGGAAATTCAGGCGCAGAAAAATATTCTGTTGGAGCAGGAACAGGTGCTGCAGGCTATCAGTAAGATTTATGATAGCGTTTTTGCCGTGAATATTCCTACGGATACCTTCCGACAGATTCGAACCCTTCCTCAGTTGGAAGCTATTTTGAATATGCATACAAAAGCGTCGGAAGCGTTGGAAGAATTGACAGAGTTGACGATTATTCCGGAAGAAAGAGAAGAATTCCGGGAGTTTATGAATCTTGAGAATATAAGACGCCGGCTTACAGGAAGTAACCATTTTTCTTATGATTATGAAGGAACCCTCACGGGTTGGTGCCGTATTAATGTAATTGTTACAGACCGGAATGCCTGGGGGGAGGCAACGGACATTTTGCTTTGTGTCCAAGGAATCAATGAGGAACGTCGCCTGGCGGTAAAATACAGCAATACGGAAGAAAGTTACAAGACCCTTCATAAACTGATTCAGTCGGGTATGTGGAGCCTGGAGTTTGACAAAAAAGGAAAGAGAATACAGGCGCATTTAAGCAAGGAATTCTGCAATATGCTGGGCTATAAGAATCAGAAGGAGCTGGAACAGGTGAAGGAACCCTGGTTAGTGCTGATGCATCCGGATGACAAATCCCGGGTTACCAAGGCCTACCTTAAAGCCATGAATGATAAGCGGGGCAAGAACATCTTTGACGTGAAGTGTCGGATTATGACTCGCTATCAGGGCTATCACTGGTTCCGTGCAGCCGGTCGCATTTCCCGCCGGCGGGATAATACGCCGTCCAGCTTTTATGGCATGTTTATGGATATTGATGAGGATGTAAAGCGTCTGGAAGTGGTGGAGCAGGCTAAAAATGCGGCGGAGGTTGCCAATAAGGCGAAATCCACGTTTTTATTCAATATGTCCCATGATATCCGGACGCCTATGAATGCAATCCTGGGATTTGCGGATCTGCTGGAAAAACATCTGGATGATAAAATAAAGCGTAAGGAGTACCTTGCCAATATCAAAACCTCCGGCAAATATCTGCTGGATTTGATTAATGAAGTTTTGGAAATGGCCCGCATTGAGAATGGAAAGGTATCCCTGGATGAAGAACCGTTTGCAGTGGATGATTTGGTAAAAGATATCCGGGTAGTGTTGGATGAACAGTACCGGAAAAAGAAATTGCAGGTGGAGCGGGACATTGTGGTTTCCGATCCCTGTATTTATTGTGATGCAGTGAAGATTAAGGGCATTTACTTGAATATTTTAAGCAATGCCATCAAATATACGCCGGAGGGCGGCAGGATCAAAATTTCCATGCGGGAATACGCCGGAAGAAGTGCAGAATACGGCATTTATGAGACAACCGTGGAGGATACGGGTATCGGCATTTCTGCGGAATATCTGCCTCATATTTTCGACAGCTTTTCCAGAGAACGGACGGTTACCGAGAATAAGGTGGTGGGAACCGGTCTGGGCATGGGAATTGTAAAAAAATACGTGGATCTTATGGGAGGCAACATCTCCGTGGAAAGTGAGCTGGGAAAAGGAACGAAGGTTACGGTACAGCTCGAGCACCACATTGCGGAACCTTACGAGACCGAGCCGGAACCTCATAGCGAATTATCTGCTGATTTTGTGGCAGGAAAGCGGATTCTTCTTGCGGAGGACAATGAGTTGAACCGCGAAATTGCGGAAGAAATTCTCCATGAAGTAGGGTTCTCCGTGGATTCAGCGGAGGACGGAATCCAATGTGTGGATAAGGTGTTAAAAGCGGAACCGGGGTATTACGATTTGATTTTGATGGATGTGCAGATGCCGAATATGGATGGCTTGAAAGCCACCAGGGTAATTCGGAAAATGGAAGATAAAAAGCGGGCATCCGTCCCCATTGTGGCAATGACGGCCAATGTATTCGAAGAAGATAAGAAAAAGGCCATGAAGGCGGGAATGGATGGTTTTGTGGGAAAACCCATCGAGATTCCGAAGCTTTTGGATGTGATGCACCGATTGTTATAGCGTGCATATTTCACATGCCTCGGGGAGATACTAAAGGGAAGAAACGAAGGAGCAAAATATGGACGAGCGAGAACGGAAGCAGGCTGCCCAGTATCGAAAGATGACGGAGCAGCCTGTTGGAAAGCTGGTGGCTACGCTGGCGATACCGACTATCTTAAGTATGCTGATCAGCAATTTTTATAACATGGTGGACACCGCTTTTGTAGGCGAATTGGGAACTTCAGCCAGCGGAGCGGTGGGAATTGTATTTGGATATATGGCAATTTTGCAGGCCATCGGATTTATGTGTGGGCAGGGTGCCGGAAGCACCATGTCGCGAAAATTGGGAAATAAAGATATCGAGGGAGCCAACCGGTATACATCTACCGGATTTTTTATGTCGTTGACTTTGGGGGCTATTATCGGAGTGTTGAGTATGTTCTTTTTGACGCCCCTGATATTTTTACTGGGAAGTACCAGTACAATTGCGGTTTACGCCAAGCAGTATATCCGCTTCATTATTGTGGCGGCGCCTTTTCAGACCAGTTCCCTTACTATGAATAATCTTTTACGATACGAGGGAAAAGCAAAGCTGGGAATGATTGGTCTGATGACCGGAGCTGTCTTAAATATCTGCGGGGATGCGTTGTTTATGAAGGTTTTGCATATGGGAGTGTATGGAGCGGGATTATCTACCATGCTGACTCAGATTATCAGCTTCTGCATACTGGTATATATGTTTTTGTCAGGTAAAACCCAGACCGTCCTTTCAAGACGGCAGGTTTCAAAGAAAATATCCGATTATTTCAATATTGTGGCAACGGGATTTCCAAGTTTGTTGCGACAGGCGTTAAACAGTATTTCCACCATGCTTTTAAACGGAAATGCCAGCATGTATGGAGATGCGGCAGTGGCAGCCATGTCCATAGCCTCCAGAGTGGGATTTTTTGCCATGTCTGTGGGACTTGGAATCGGACAGGGCTTTCAGCCTGTCAGCAGCTTTAACTATGGTGCCCGCAAGTTTGAACGTGTAAAAAAAGCCTACTGGTTTACCCTGGGCTTATCGGAAACCTTACTTTTTATAGGTGTAGTGCCCATCTTTTTCCTGGCAGAGCCGGTGGTAAGAATTTTCCGGGATGATCCTCAGGTAATCTTGTACGGAACCAGAGCGTTGAAACTTCACCTGGTGGCGCTTTTATTTGTACCTCTGTCCATGATTACGGAAATGGGATTTCAAAGTACTGGGCAGCGGCTGCTTTCGTCCATCACTTCATCCATGCGAAGCGGTGTTATTATGATTCCGTCGCTATTGATTTTATCAAAGCTTCAGGGAATGAATGGTATTATGGAAGCGCAGCCGGCGGCCTATGTTATTACATTTTTCATCTGCATTATTTTCAGCAGAGTTTTTTTGAAAAGTGTGACACCCCATCAGTCAGCATCAAAATCTACGGTATAGGTGCCTTCTGGGGCGGTAATGGTAAGAACTCCAAGGTTAAAATCCTCATCCCGGATGGTGATATGATATTCGAAGGTGACATCTTCTTCAAATTTGGAAAGAAGGAGATAGTCACCGTTTTCTTTACCGTCAATCTGGTCACAGATGTCGTCGTATACATCGGCACCGCTTATGGGGCGCTTGTAGCCGGCGGCCTTAATTTTTGCTTCAATTGCTTCGTATAATTCGTTCATATGAGATTCCTTTCTTTGAGACCGTGTATAGCCACGGTCGTGAAATAATTCGCTGTCAACATCATAAGAAATTTGTGTGAAAAATGCAAGGGGAAGTTGATTGCCTTGCGAAGCCATGTCGGATGGAGTATACTGTAAAGTACCGAGAATGAAAAAGGGCTGGGATTGCCCAAAAAGGAGTAAAGGATATGGAATACAATACATTAGGAAAAACAGGACTTAAAATTTCAAAATTGGGATTCGGAGGAATTCCCATCCAGAAAAGCAATGAAGAAGATGTTCGTAAGTTGTTTCAGGTACTGATTCGCGAGGGTATTAACTACATTGATACCGCTAAAGGCTACACTGTCAGCGAGAAATTTATCGGATATGCTATGGAAGGATATCGGGACAAATTTATTTTGGCAACCAAGAGTATGTCCAGAGATTATGAAGGCATGAAGAAGGACATTACCACCAGTTTTGAAGCTCTTCGAACAGATTATATTGATTTGTACCAGGTACACAATCCAAGTATGGAGCAGCTGGACAAAGTTCTCTCCGAGGATGGCGCTTTAAAGGCTTTGCAGGAAGCCAAGGCAGAAGGCAAGATTGGTCACATTGGAATTACCGCTCATTCTACAGAAGTTTTTGAAAGAGCATTGGGACTTGATTGGGTGGAAACCATTATGTTCCCGTATAACCTGGTGGAACAGCAGGCAGTAGACCTGATTCAGAAATGTAAAGATAAAAATATCGGTTTTATCGCGATGAAACCATTGGCCGGAGGCGCTATTGAAGATGCAACTTTGGCCCTTCGCTACATTAACCAGAATGACGCAGTGAGCGTGGTAATTCCGGGTATGGCGGAGGAAAAAGAGGTATTGGAAAACCGGGCGGCTATTGAAAATACAGCCCCCTTATCTGCCGAAGAAGAGGAAAAGGTTGAAAAAATCCGTAAGCAGCTGGGCAACCAGTTCTGCAGAAGATGTAATTACTGTGCGCCATGTACTGTGGGCATCAGTATTCCCAATGTATTTTTGTTCGCAGGATATTTGGAACGCTATGATTTGGCTGATTGGGCGAAGAATCGTTACAGCACCCTGGCAGTAAAAGCTTCTGCCTGTGTAGAATGCGGTGCCTGCGAGACACGTTGTCCGTATAATCTGCCAATCCGCGAAATGTTAAAGAAATGTGCGAGTGAGTTCGGAGAATAGGCCTATGAAAATTGTGATTGCAATGGATTCATTTAAGGGAAGCCTAAGTTCCTTACAGGCCGGCCGTGCAGTATTGCGTGGAATTCGGCGTCTCTATCCGGATGAGGAAGTGGTGGTGAGACCACTGGCTGACGGCGGCGAAGGAACGGTGGAAGCTTTGACTCTGGGAATGCGGGGGCATTTGGAGAACCTTCAGGTTACAGGGCCTTTGGGAGAGCCGGTAAATGCCACCTATGGTATTTTGGGAGACCGGAATACTGCCATTATTGAGATTTCTCAGGCAGCAGGGATTACTTTAGTGGAACCCGGAAAACGGAATCCTATGTATACCACAACCTACGGTGTAGGTGAACTCATTGTGGATGCCATTCAGAATAACTGCCGCCATTTTATTATTGGTTTGGGAGGCAGTGCCACCAATGACGGAGGCGCGGGTATGCTTGCGGCATTGGGATTTGATTTGTTGGATGAGAATGGAAAACCGATTCCTTTTGGAGCAGAAGGTTTATCGTTGCTTCGGGAAATTCGGGCTGACCGAGTGATTCCGGAACTTTCCGAATGCGAGTTTCGGATTGCCTGCGATGTAAATAATCCCCTGTGTGGAGAACAGGGGGCCAGCTACATTTTCGCCCCACAAAAAGGTGCGGACAAAGAAAGCATCCTTCGGATGGATCAATGGTTAAAGGACTATGCGGCACTTGCGGCGTTATCGTTTCCGAAAGCTGACCGATTACGACCTGGAACCGGAGCGGCAGGAGGACTTGGATTTGCATTTTTAACCTTTATGAATGCAGAACTCCAGTCCGGAATTGAAATTGTGCTGGATGAAACTGGATTAGAGGAATTTATTAAGGATGCCGACCTTGTTATTACCGGTGAGGGCTGTTTGGACGGACAGACCGTAATGGGAAAAGCGCCAATTGGAGTTGCTCGCCTTGGTAAGAAACATGGAAAGCGGGTTATTGCTTTTGGCGGCTCCGTTACAGAGGATGCGCGGTATTGCCACGCCCAGGGAATTGATGCCTTGTTTTCCATCACTCCCGGACCCATGAATTTAAGCTATGCCATGCAGCCGGAAGTGGCACGAAAGAATCTGGCTATGGCAGCCGAACAGGTAATGCGATTGTTGAAAGATGAATAGATGAATAGATGGGAAGCACCTGCCGAAAGGTAGGTGCTTTTTTGTGTGGGAGTGGATGCTGGGGGATTGAATTCTGCGATGGAGTGGGACGACGGAGGCGGAGTCGGCGGTATGTGTGAAATTTGATGCTTTACTGGCGAGGGCTGTGGGGGGAGCGAGGACGGGAATAGGCGATTTGTGTGAAATTTGATGCTGTGTTGGCGAGGGATGTTGCGGAGCTGGGGCTGGAATAGGCGCTTGGTGTGAAAAAGATAATGTGGGCGCCTATCTTCTGAAAAATCTCGCCAGAGAAAGAGGTAAAATTGTGAATGGCGCCGATGGAAAAATGATGCCTCGGCGATTTGAGAGTGTGGTGGTTGTGTAGCGCCGAGGGTTTTGGGTTTAAATCGGCGCCGGCATATGGAATTTCACACTTGCCGACGAGTGCCTGAAAAAAAGTAGGCGAAAGAGTGGGGAGATGGCGGATTTCCGCCGAGTGGTAGTATGATTTGTGTGAGATTGGATGGCGACGTAATGTTCTTAATAGCCGGAAAGACATGTGGGGTGAAAATTGATATTTTAGGAAAATATGGTATAATGACCTTGTGCGTTGTATTAGGATATGTGGTGCACAAAGAACTAGATGGAGGATGAACATGATTAAGAGATTTACAAAGAAGGGATGCATCGGTCTTGCTCTTGCGTTGGGACTTTTGGTTACTGTCTTAAACCCGGCGACAGGTAAGGCGGCAGATGCAAAGAAAATTGCGCTTAAGACGGAGTATTCCGAAACAAATGACGATACATGGAACTTTGATTCCGCAACCAATAATATGCTGAGCAGTTCCAACTGCAGAGTTGTTACCGTAAAATCAGCCGGAAGAATGAAAGTATCCGGTTCTGCAAATTCAGATATCCGGATTTATCTGTATAACCAGTATGGGGCTAAGGAAATTGTAAACCGTTCCACTGGAAGCGGACAGTTTTCCGTTATTGCAAATATTTCTAAGGGAAAACATTACTTAAAGTTCTGGGCGACCGATGGCGGTGCGGCAAGCATTAACTATAAGGTTACTTTTTCCAAGAATAAGATTTACAAGAATTCCAAGAAAGCCTTAAAGTTCAATAAGTACAACAAGGAATATTTGCGCGGATGTACGTTTGAATCTGCTTCATCCAATCGGAAAGCATCTGCGAATTGCAGAAAGATTGTTGTTCCGGGAAAGAGAAAGCTGAAACTGGCTGCCTATACCCTTGGAGAAAGCAACTCCGATGTTCGCGTATACATTTATAAAAGCGACGGAAAAGCGGTTCTTTCCAATTGGCAGGTTAAGGATGGAAAGAAGTATAAGACCATCACTTTGAAAAAAGGAACCTACTATATGAAATTCTGGGAGTGCTTTGGCGAGAATGCAGAATTTCACTATAGATTAAAGCTTAAGAAAAAGTAAATAGTAAAAAGTTAAGGAAATCTTAATAGGTTTCCTTCTTTTTTCTTAAAGATGACAGGGGCTATACTAGGAGCATGAAGGGAGACGACAAATGCCAAACATATTACTCTGCGACGACGAAAAAGACATTGTAAATGCTTTGAAAATCTATCTGTCGGATCCGGATTACCGGATTTTTACTGCCTACAACGGGCAGGAGGCATTGGATATGATGGAAAAAGAGGAAATCCATTTAATTCTTTTAGATATCATGATGCCGGTAATGGATGGAATCACGGCAATGGCGAAAATACGGGAGAAAAGCAATATTCCCATTATTCTTTTGACGGCCAAAAGCGAAGACACGGACAAAATCTTGGGGCTTAATGTGGGCGCGGATGACTATATTACCAAACCCTTTAATCCCATGGAGGTTTCTGCCAGAGTTCGTTCTCAGTTGCGGCGGTATTTAAGATTGGGAAGTCATGCCACGGAACCGGAAAGCATAAAGATTGGTGGTATTGAATTAAATGATAAGCGAAAAGAGGTACTTTTGGATGGGGAAGAGGTTTCCTTAACCCCCAAGGAGTATGAAATCTTAAAGCTGCTCATGAACGAACCGGGAAAAGTTTTTTCACCAAAAGACATTTACAAGGCAGTCTGGAACGCGGATCCGCTGGGGGCAGAGAATACGGTTGCGGTTCATATTCGTCACCTTCGGGAAAAAATCGAGATTGATCCGGCACAGCCCCGCTATTTACAGGTGGTATTTGGGCAGGGCTACCGGATTGAGAAAGGACGGGAACGATGAAAAACTTTTTATACTCAGTGGCAGGAAAGACAATACTGATAATCTTTTGTACTCTGCTGCTGGTTGCCAGCCTTCTGTCATTGGTGGGAGGACTGGCCTGTGTGTCCGCGGATATCTACACAAAGGATGAAGAGGACGTAGAGGAGCAGTTTCAACAAGACTGGGTTAAGGGAATTGCGCACATTTATCTTCAGGATGTAAAACTGCGGGCAGCACGGAAAGCTCCGGAAATCATGGAAGCTAATGAGGATGCAATCATTGCTGTTTTTGCCTGGAATGAGGAAACGAACGATTATAGTGACTTATGTGCAATGACAGCAGATTACAGGGAAAATTCAGAAAGCAAGAATGCCAACAGTGTATGGCTGGATGGTTATCTCAGTAAAGGAACCCGATTCCAGGTAGAAGCTTACGACAAAACAGGAACTCTGGAAACTTCCTTGAAATATCAGGGATTGGCATTTAAGTATCGCTATGCCCTTTGGTGGCTGTTTGGTATTTCCACACTTTTAACGATTGCCGCTTTTGTAACCCTCATGACCGTGTCCGGTAGAAAAACCTGTGGCGGCGAGCTGGTTTGTGGATTAAGCGGAAAAATACCGGTGGATGGCTTGGTTGCCATTGGTATATGGATGTTGTTTTTGCTTGGTGAAATTACCAATCACAGCGGGCCCTTCATCACACTGGGACCGGATTCAAGTGGAGAGGTACTGTTTCCGGTGGTGGTAGTAGGTCTGGTAGGTTGCGGAATGATTGCTTTCAGCATCCTTACCTGTATGAATATTGCCATTCATTTGAAATTGCGCAACCTGATAAAGACAACGATTATTTATCAGGTACTGCACTTGTGTGTGGTTATATTGAAAAAAATGGGTCACGCTCTGGGGACGTTTTTTCTGGCAATGCCGCTGGTACCCAAAACGGTAGGAGTTTTTGCCGGAATCAGCTTGCTGGAAATTATAGGACTAAATATGTTTTTCTATCAGATGGAGCAGGTTATGGTACTGTGGTTTTTGGAAAAGTGCCTGCTTCTACCACTGGTGGTTTATGTGGCAGTAATGTTGAAACGGTTGCACACTACGGCAAACGCCATGGCCGAAGGTGAGCTAATGGAAAGAACCGATACCACCCACATGAAGGGCGTTTTTAAAGAGCACGCGGATTATTTGGGAAGCATTGCAAACGGAATGAACATTGCGGTGCAGGAGCAGGTAAAAAGCGAACGCATGAAGACAGAGTTGATTACCAACGTGTCGCATGACTTGAAAACGCCGTTGACGTCCATTGTAAATTATGCGGATCTTATTGGGAAAGAAAAGAGTGAGAATAAAAAAATAGAAGAATACAGTGAAATTTTACTGAAACAGGCGAAAAAATTAAAACGACTCATAGAAGACTTGGTGGAGGTGTCAAAAGCCACCACCGGAAATCTGAAAGTAAATCTTGCACCCTGCAATGCGGCTGTATTTTTGGAACAGGCCGGCGGGGAATATCAGGAAAAGTTGAGTAAAGCAAATCTGGAACTGATTGTTAATAAGCCGGAAATGGAAGTTCCGGTAATGGCAGACGGAAGACGGATGTGGCGGATTTTTGATAACCTGATGAGCAATATCTGTAAGTACGCCAAAGAGGGGACCCGTGTTTACCTGTCATTGGAAAAAGTAGGGGATCAGGCAGTAATCTGTTTTAAGAATACTTCTCGGGCGCAACTTAATATTTCTGCCCAGGAGTTGATGGAGCGTTTTGTCAGAGGGGAACAGTCACGAACTACCGAGGGAAATGGTTTGGGACTATCCATTGCAAAGAATCTGGCGGAACTGCAAAATGGAAAATTGGATATAGAAATTGACGGAGATCTGTTTAAGGTAAAATTGATGATTCCATGCCAATAGGGGTGAAAGAAGTGGTAGAAATACTGCTTCTTTCTTTTTTATGCAATATAGCACGAAAGATTGTGAATTGATTTCGAAAAAGCTGTGAATTTGCAGAAAATTCACAGTTTAATCATGAAAAAAAGATATAATATGCATGTTAATTAGCACATTTTATAAGACAGGAGGACTAACATGCGCCGAGGGAAAATTAGTATTAAATTATTAGGAACAATTATTCCGATTATTATTATCGCAATGACGGTGTTCACGCTGGTTAGTGCCAGTACGGCAAAAAACATTGTAAACAACCAGATATCCAAAAGAATGGATGCAGAGCTGAATGCCCAGGGAAATGCTATTGTAAAGTACCTGGACGGGGTATCAACCATGGCCACATCTATTTCCAGAATGGTGGCAAATACCTATCAGAACACGACCATGGAAACCTACGAAGCCATGCTGGCGGAGCTGATTAACGATAATGATATTGTGCTTGGCAGCGGTCTTTGGTTTGAGCCCTATGCTTATGATGCAAAAGAGCAGTATATGGGACCTTATGTATACAAAGACGGAAGCAGTGTGGTTACAACCTGGGATTACAGTAATGCAGAGTATGACTACTTTAATCAGGAATACTATACTAATGCGAAGAATTCCAAAGAGGCGGTTTTTACGGATCCATACTATGATCCTTCTTCCGGAATTGTAATGTCTTCCTGTTCCATGCCTATTTTGGTCAATGGAAACTATATTGGTTGTGTAACGGTAGATATTATGCTGGACACCATAACAAATCTCATTGATGAAATCAAGATCGATGAAACCGGTAAAGGTATGATGTTAAGCGCAGCCGGCGTATATATGGCCGGTGTTGAGGCTGAAAAGATTTCCGATGGAGCATCCATTTTAGAAGACAAGAATACTTCGCTTGCGGATGCGGGAAAACTGATGATGGCCAAGGAAAGTGGAAGCACCACAGCAACCCTGGGCGGCAAAAAGGTAAACCTGTATTTTAATACCATTCCCACAACCGGCTGGAAGATGATTTTGGACATAACGCAGACAGAATTAAAGGAACCGATTCAATCCTTGACTCTTCGCCTGGTGGGTATTGCCGTGGTCAGTGTAATTTTGGTTTCCATCATAATTATTTTGCAGGTGCAGGCAATTGCCAGGGGCATTGCAAGAGTGCAGAAATTTGCGGGTAAACTGGCAAGCGGCGACTTTACCGTGGATCCGATTGCGATTAAATCCAAGGATGAAGTGGGGGCAATGGGAGATTCCCTGAATGAGATGTTTGGAAGCAACAAAAAGGTTATTCACAGCATTGCAGATCATTCCATTGAAATTGATGAAGCCAGCAGCCAGCTGCGAAGTGCTGCGGATGAGCTATTAGAACAGGTGGCAGAAATTAAACAGTATATGACAGAAGTAAACGAAGCCATGATGACTTCCAGTGCCGCTACACAGCAGGTGAATGCCTCCACGGAGGAAGTGCTTTCCAACACAGGCGTTTTAGCAGATGAAACAACCTCCAGTAAGGCGATGGCAAAAGAAATTCGCAGTCGCGCCGCTGAGGTACAGGACAATAGTAAGAAGGCGTATGAATCTGCGACGGAGTTGGGAAGAAAATTTGAAGTCAATCTGCAGCAGAGCATTGAAAATGCCAAGGTTGTACAGAGTATCAGTGAGCTTGCCAATGTTATATCTGAAATCGCGGAACAGATTAATCTGCTTTCCCTAAATGCCTCCATTGAGGCGGCCCGTGCAGGAGAAGCAGGCCGGGGATTTGCAGTAGTTGCGACCGAAATTGGTACTTTGGCGGGAAATACCGGAGAAGCGGTAGGCAAGATTCAGGAAACAATACATGAGGTTCAGAACGCATTTGACGTTCTTTCCAAAGATGCCAAGGATATGTTGGGCTTCCTGAAGGATAAGGTAACGCCGGATTATCGACATTTTGTGGATGTGGCAGAACAGTACGGAAAAGATGCGGAAAGCATCGATGCGTCAGCTTTGCGAATTTCGGAAATGGCAGAAAATATTAAGGGTATTATCGGGGAAGTAACGGATGCAATCACCAATATTGCAGAGGCGACCCAGGATACCACAGATGTCAGCAGCAATATTATGGTTGGTATTGAAAGAGTGAATGAAGACGCTCAAAATGTGGCGGACATGTCCGGCCGACAGCAGGATATTGCTGAAGAACTGAATGTGGTAGTCAGTCAGTTTCATTTATAGAGAATAAAAAGCCAAGGCTTCCGGAATAGTTTCCCGGGAGCCTTTTTACTGCTGAAAAAAGAACATTTTGGTTATTTTTTAGTTTTTACTATTCAATAAGTAGGAATTATGATATACTAAATATGCTTCCTGTTTTATACGGTGAAGTAAAAAAGTATATTGAAAAGAGGGAAATGTAATGAACAAGCGAAACAAAAAATTGACTTCCGTTCTTGCAGCTTTTCTTGCAGTGGTTATGGTTCTTTCCATGGTGCCTGTAAGTCATGCTGAAGCAGCAAGAACACAGAAGCTTACCATTTATGTAGGTGAAGAAGGAACTTTCATCGGATACGGAAATGTAAGACGGGTTACTTCCAGTAAAAAATCCGTTGTATCTGCCAAAAAGGATTCCAACTATCCTTCTACTGTAAAATATGTAGCAAAGAAGGCGGGAAAGGCAACGGTAACCGTAAAGACTGTGAACGAAACCAGAAAGTATATCATCACAGTAAAGAAGTCAAAATTTACCACAAAAATCAAGTATATGAGACCGGGCTACCTTCTCCTTTCTGTAAAGAATAACACCAAACAGATTTTTGATCATGTGAAGGTTCGTTATACCCTGAAGGATGAAAATGGAAATACGGTAGTGCAGGATAAGGTAACTGTAGGCTCCCTTATTCCGGGAAAAGAATCCTATACATACATTTATTATTCTTATAACTCATATACCGTAGATGCAAGTAAGTGTAAGGCAAAAGTAGTTACACCGTATCACACCTATAGTTACAGCTATAAGAATCGTAGCTCTAAGATAGAAAAAAAGATTTTGGACAAAGCTTCCACAGACAAAGAGTTGACCTTTAACCTTCGTCTTAAAAACAAAATGTCCAGTGAGAAACTTAGCGGATATGTTTTCATTCTGCTCTATGATGACAATGGAAATGTGATTGATGTTATGTCAAGATCCTTTTACTTAAATGAAAAGTCTATGACTACCTGTGCAGTAAACGTTATGAAGGGAAACGGTGTGGTAATTGATCACTACAAAATCTTAATAAGAGCTTACAGTTCAAAGTTTAGACGGTAAAGAGAAAAGCTGCCGCAGTGATGCGGCAGCTTCAGACTGAAGACAAAGTCCACGGCTTACGCCGTGGATTTTTCTATACAAAAGTGTCACAAACCCAGTATTTATCTGGGATTGAGGCACTTTTTGTGTTATAATAGGAGTATCAAAGTTG
>Ga0129306_1000437_pt1 | contig 65482 bp, 54 predicted proteins | sample P827metagenome_FD_94438 | JGI IMG/M metagenome (GOLD analysis project Ga0129306, IMG submission 94438) | Capybara group fecal microbial communities from Wisconsin, USA - P827 metagenome | ecosystem: Host-associated > Mammals > Digestive system > Large intestine > Fecal | place: USA: Wisconsin... | reverse complement strand
TCTAGCCGGACATAGACAAATCTTTCCGTTTCAGGACTGCTTTTGTCTAGATTTGTCTATTTGAACGCCGTGGCCCATTCCATATTTTTGCAATATGGAAGGGCTTGTCTATACAATGAAATAGCATATCAAGAAATACTACCCGGTAACCATTCGCTAGAGTTTTAAAACACAATTACTTATGGAAAACCCCACACTAAACCAGGAAGCCCTGCTCCTTTTGGAGGAGGCTGCCGGCACGTCGCGTCTTGACGACATGTACCCCGAGACAAGAGAACAAACACTTAAGATGGCCGGTTTGCTGGACAGGGCATATAAGGCCGCCGAAGACCCGGAGGACCCCGAGTTCCGTGAAAGGTATGACCAGCTTATGGACATCGTCCGGTGGTCAAACACCAAGCACCGTACCTGGAACTGGGCCCTTATAGGCGGCGTGGCCATTGTCGCGGCCCTATTCTTTTGGGGTGCACGTTCCCAGAAAGATGATATTCAGAAAGACAAGGCGATGCTTAAGACAATCAAGGCCTGGACTCCCTGCGATACCACTATAACCTGGGAAGGGAGCAAGGTGGGTGCTGTGGGAGATACAAATTATTACAAGAGCGCCGTCAATTGGAAAGTGTACCAGCTGGCAGAAAACAAGCGCTTATCTGTGGAGGCTGCAAAATCGGCCGAAGACTATCGCCACAGGCTTGATACCGCTACCACAAAGGAGAACAAGAAGAGCTACCAGCATTGGGTGAAGTACTATGAAGATCGTGCGACCGAGATGCGTTCACGCTTTGACGACCTTGCCTCCAGGGACTTCAAAGGTGTCCGGGAGCACGCACAGGACCGCGTTAAAAAGTGGCTTAAGAGCGACCGTTCTTCCAGGAATTTTGCATTGGTAATGATGCTGCTGTTCCTGGCTCTAATCGGCCTGTATATCTGGACCGGATATCCTTATGGTTACGAACTCACCCGCACCCGCACGCGAGACAAGATACTTACCTGGATCAGAAAAGCCGGCTTCTGGCTTGCGGGAATCACTTTCGGCACCGGCCTCGCCGCCCAGCTTTTTGCCGATGACAAGACGGTGGAATACATCTACAGCAGCGGCCGCCGCGAAATCAGGAAAGAGGCCGATGTGGCCGGCACGGCGATGAATGTGATGTGGAAGATTGCCCTGATGGTTATAGGCGTGATAATCTTTGTGTCCGTATCTGTACTCATCATGTCCATTGAAGCCTTCGGCGGCCTCCCGGAAAAGATCCGTGAGCTCAAGGCCTCATAAGTTTTCATAAATATTGATCTGGATAATCTGCCTGAAGTGGTGATTTTCGCTACTTTTGGCAGATTATCTATTATAGATATTTTGCTTGTCTCGCACATTCTGTAGTTTTCGTGAGCTTTTGTTATAAACTCTTTGGATGAAAGAGCCTTGACTTGAACCTCCACAATGTTTTAGACGAGCATTTTTGTCATAATATGCATCGAGAAATGGGACCTAATAGTACGTCACGGACTCAACGCTTCCATTCTTAACCCATATATGTCCGACAGTAGACAAATCATCCCCAATTAAAGAGTATAATTGTCTGTTACCGCTTGATGATTGACGTTCAATCGATAACAATGCTGTGTAGAAACTCTTAAAGGAGTGTGCTTCCAAGCCAATTTGTACTAATTTCCAAGGCATGCCAACAATTACTTTTCCTGCGAAGAAAGCATCTGCGTACTTGCTCCCGTATTTTGACGTAATTGAGGCCTTTTCGCTTGCAGCCTTCTTTGCGGCGGCTCTTGCATTGTCCAGTTTTCCTTGTTCTACTGCAAGCACAGATGCCATATCAAACTCGTCAAGCATTTTGGCATCTTGATACATTGCAACTATCTTATTATCTTTATTAACAACAGTCCCATTGATTAAGAAAATCCCGGCAATATTATTGATTCCGTATGGTGGACAGGTATAGTCATCGCTCTTCTTGCTTCTATCTCCAAATAAAGCGACAAGATATTGACTCTTGGGAGCGTAGTTTCTTTTCTCTCCGCTTAATAGAACCCCATATTTTCCTGTGAAAGTGCTCCCGTCATCGGTAATTACATTGCCTTTACAAAAAGCGGATTCATATCCATTGAGAATATTCCCATACCATTTGTCTATATTCACGCCAGAGGCGAATTTGGCGTGTTTGGTCAAGGCACCAGTTTCAGGGTCGACAACAGCAGGGTTTTTCAGATTTAAGATTTTAATCTCTGAAGATCTGTTGATGCATAGACGGTCACCTTCTTCGCTAATGTCAGTATACTCATTAACTCTGGCGCCATACTCTTCATACTCTATTGTTACTTGGGAATTATCAGGAAAAACAATTGTGAGTTGTTTGATGCCAAAGATATTATCCATCATTTCAGCACCTACAGGAGCCGAACCGGCTTTTCTTATATTCTCTTTATACCAATCGTTCATCGGAAGCGCGCCATAAGTATCGTACAACTTTCTGTTTGGCCAAATGCGAGCTCCGTCAAATGATTGAGTTAAAGATGCCGAAAAATCCACTTGTGTTCCATCAGGATAAAATATTAATCCAAGATGATTTTCTTCATTATAAGTAATTCGAATGCCGTCAGGTGTCGTTTGTTGGAACTCGGAAACAATACCCTTGTCATTAAATTTGTAATAATCTTTTGTTTCTTGAGAAAAAGAGTAGTGGCTACCAAGGATAATACCAAGGGCGCAGGCTAATAGTTTAAAAGACGTTCTCATAATAATGTAATATAAAGTATGCCAAACTTGTGGTAAAGGCAAAGATAACGTCCTGTAATTGAAGGACAAGTTGTCTTTTAATGTCTTTTTATTCGGCTGGAAGCTCGGCAATGCGCGCCGTGAGTTCGGCGCTAAGCTGGGGCTGGATTTCTGTGTTTTGCTGGAGGTTATAGTCCCGAAGGGCAGGTCGGCCGGCCTTTGTATCTTGATCGCTTCCGTCGCGCCGGCTCCACCGCAGAATCCCGCTATGTGGCCGGCGAGCGCCACGGCCTCACTTCCGTGAAGGCGTTATAGCGGCCTTCTTCTGGTAACCTATCTTGTGGTCCAGTACGTCAATTTTGGCATCTACCTCCCCATCAGCGCCACCATGGCCATCCTTGCCCTGCCCCTTATGGCCATGATTTTCATAAAGGGAAAGGGTTAGCCCGCCACAGGTATATTTTTTGAAGCAGACGAGAAAAAACCAAATGCGAAAACTTCCCATTCTCATATCCTTACTCCTGTGCCTTGGGTTCCCTGCCAGGGCACAGGTTTTTATCATCAACGACAACTTGTTCCAGGGGCGCATGAGCGAGATCAAGACCACGGTGCTGGACTCTCTCACCAACGAGCCCGTGGGTTTTGCGTCCGTATATGTGATTCCCTCCAAGGATACCACAATCACCAATTTCACCCTCACTGATGCAAAAGGCGAGGCCAAACTGGACGAGGTACCTTACGGTAGCTATGTATTCCACGTGGAGATGCTGGGGTACAAGCCCTTTGTCAAAGAGCGCTATTTCCGCGACCGCCAGGTGGACATGGGAACCATCCGGCTGCAGGTGGACGAGCAGTTCCTGCAGGCCGCAGTTGTCACGGATGTGGGGAATCCAATCGTGGTAAAGAAGGATACGGTGGAGTTTAACGCATCGTCCTTCAGGGTGGGCGCCAATGCCATGCTCAAGGACCTCCTGAAGCGTATGCCGGGCATGGAAATCACCGAGGACGGCAAGGTGAAGTTCAACGGGGAAGAAATCGACAAACTCACCGTGGGCGGCCGTACCTTCTTTTTCAACGACCAGAGCACCGCGCTGAACAACCTGCCGGCGTCGGTGGTGGACAAGATCCGCGTGATAGACCGGGAAAGCGAGCAGACCCGCGCCTCCGGCCTCCAGGACGGCAAGCGCGAGAAGGTGCTGGACGTCGCCCTGAAGAAGGAGTACGAGAAAGGCTGGTTCGGCAACGCCGGCTTCAAGGGTGGCGCCACGCTTGGGGACAAGGACGACGATGTCCTCCGGGACAACAGGGGCCTCCTCTGGAGCGCGAACGCGCTGGTATCGGCATACTCGGAGAAAGACCAGGTGACGGTGATCGCCAACGGGCAGAACATAAACGACTCCAACAGCGTATTCATTATAGTGAACGATGACGGGGAGCGCACCAGTGCCGGACAGGGCCTTTCCACGGCCGCCCAGCTGGGCGTAAACGCCAACACCACCCGCATAAAGGACGTGGAAACCACCGTCAGCGTCAACTACAAGTACACGGATACGGAATCCGGCTCCAAGGCCCACAGGACCACGTACCAGGATGGCGGGAACCTGAATTCCACCGTGGAAAACAATTCACAATCGTACGACAACGGCCTCAGTGCCGGGATGGAGTTCGAGAAGGAAAAGGGCAAGGTGTGGTTCCATATCCGGCCTTCGTTCCGGTACAATACCTCCGATTCTTTCAGCACCAGCACTACCGGGACAACAAAGGAAGGCACTTTCCTTAACAGTTCTGAAAATACTTCCAGGAACATCTCCGACTATTATTATGCATCCTTTGATTCGGACGTTACTTTCCGTGAACTCTGGGGAAAGAAGGAGCGATCTGTCTTTATGGACGTTTATGCATCGTACAGCACCGGCGGAGGCGATAAGACGGAGACATCCGTCCTCACTACATCTTCCGGAATAGATTCCAGGACAATGAGATATGACGCCCTTGGTACGCGATCCAACTTTGGCGGGCAGTTCCGATATACGGAACCCATAAACGACAAATGGATAATCGCCGCCACGGCAGATTTCAGCTTGAGCCAGTTGGACAACATCAGGGACGCCTATGACGCCGCCGGGCGCAACGACTATTATTCCTCCGTGAGCAACACTCGCGCCATAGACCAGGAGTATGGCCTTACCGCCCAGTACAAGTTTGGAGAAAACAGCTGGATTACGGTGGGCAGCGATTTGTTGGGGGTCCTTAACGAGACCTACTCCAAAAGCTACGGCGTTGAGGACACTACAGGAAAAGACGAGTGGAGCTGGTTTGTGGCTCCCACATTCCGTTTCCAGCATACCAAGGGGAACGACCGCATCAGGGTATCGGCCTCAGGCTATTCCCAGCGTCCCGGTAATTCCAGGATGCTGCCGGTCCTTAGTATCAGCAATCCTTCCCGCCTGAGCCTTGGCAACGTCTATCTGAAGCCCTATGCTTCCACGTATTTCAACGCCAACTGGTCGCGGAACAACAGGGAAAAGTTCTCTACCCTCATGGTATACCTTTACGGCCAGGTAAACAAGAATCCCATAGGGTCGGCGCTCTGGTACGATGACGACGGAATCCTATATACCATTCCCGTAAACGCGTCCAAGCCCTCCGTCAATGCCAGCGTGCTGCTCAATTACACCACTCCGCTGGATGCCAAAAAGATCTGGAGCATGACCCTTAGCGCTTCTTCCGGTTTTTCTTCGGCAGTGAGTTACCAGACCACGTCCACTCTACCCGCCCTGGACAAGGATACCTTTGATTATTCGGCGTTTATGGCGGGTTTCTGGGGCGACGGCAGCGGGGACCGCTTCTATGGCGGGCTCAGCGGTTTTTCAGAGAGCCAGACCCGTTCCGTTAATCCATCGGCGGGTATTTCCGTGAAGTATAATCAGGAACGATGGAATTTAAGTGCCGGAGTCAACACCAGCGGCCGCATAGCCCGATACACCCTGAATCCCAGGGCCGATATGAATACTCTGGATACCTATTTCCATGTAGACGGATCATATACTACCAAACACGAGTTCGAGATTAACTCGGACCTTGCTTACGTGCTCTACAAAGGCTACGCGGAAGGCTACGGCCAGCCTGAGTGGCAGTGGAATGCGGAGATTTCAAAGAATATCGGCGCGTTCAATCTCAGCGTCAAGGTACATGATATCCTTAACCAGACCCGCAACCTCACCCACACCGTCACTGCCAACTACGAGGAGGATACTCATCGTCTCATCATGGGCCGCTATGTCCTATTCGGCGTCAAATGGAATTTTGGCAAGATGAACGCCGCCCACAGCCAGCGCGCCCAGTCCGCCGCCTGGAACATGGTGTTCTGATTAAATAAAGCAGTTGCTAGAAATAGGGTTATAGGCCTCTTACCCTTTGCGGTTTCGTCGTACGTGACGTCTTTTGTCATGTTACCCGCATTTAGAAGGGTGGGCGAGTGCTTTGAAAAGAATAAGCCCCTCCGGTATGGAGAGGCTTGTGCCCCAAGGGGGAATCGAACCCCCACGGTATTGCTACCACAGGATTTTGAGTCCAGCGCGTCTACCAATTCCGCCATCAGGGCTGATGGGGACTGCAAATTTACGCTAAAAAGCGGAATCTGCCAAATTATTGCTCGTCAATGCCTCTGAAAGAGTCGAAAGAGTCGGCAATGAGGTGGCTCTGCATGCGTTTGCGGGCCAGTTTGATGGCCCAGAAGCAGCCAAGGAGAATGACTATGGTGACTGCTCCGCTTATCTCCGGCCTTACGGATGCGGACATGGCGACGGTGTCGTAAAGGCCGTGGGCCAGCACCGGATACAGCCACATCTTGATTCCGGCAAGCGGTGCGCGGTAGCGGTCAAAATGGTTCAGGGAGTAGTAGTAGCCCATTATCACCGCAAAGGCAAAGTGCCCTGGAATGGCGGTGAGGGACCTGCCGATACCCGTCGTCACCCAGTCTGTCCCGGATGCAAACAGGTACTCTATATTCTCAAAGGCAGCGAAGCCCATGCCCACGCAGACTGCGTACACAATGCCATCCATCCTCTCGTCAAAGTCCGGGCATTTGCGAAGGAACAGCCACAGCAGGAACAGTTTTGCCGTTTCTTCCGGGATGGCAGCGCCGAAAAACGCCGTTCGGGCCGCATCTCCAATGGATGCGAATTCGTGGGTGAAAAGCCCCAGCTTCATGCCGGGCACAGAGATGAGGAACGATGCGAATACGGACATCCACCCGTAGAAAAACGCCTTGACCAGATTCTTGACAGGCTCTCTCTGCAGTTTATCCTGCTGATAGGTATAGTAGATAAGGATGATGGCGGGAAGAACCGCCAGTGCTATTACGTGGAACATGCTGCAAAAATACAGAATTTTCAGCTATATTTGTAATCTATGATTAAGGAATTGCGCCATATTGCCGATATCTCCGCCCTCCTGCAGGGGGAGAGGGAAGTGTTTGTGGTATGTGACCGCAACGTGGAATGGGTTGCCTGGGAAGCGGGAACATTTGTGGGGGCTGTGTCCATAGACACGTCGGAGTCCCTTAAGACCATGGGTACCGTCATGGAAATCTGCAAGTGGCTCCTGGAGAACAACGCCACCAGAGATGCGCTCCTTCTGGCCGTCGGCGGCGGAATCACCACGGACCTTGCCGGGTTTGCGGCGGCAATCTACAAACGCGGTATACGCTATGCAAACGTGCCCACGACGCTGCTGGCGCAGGTGGACGCGGCCATCGGCGGAAAAACCGGGGTCAACTTCCTGGAATACAAGAATATGCTTGGCGCTTTCCGCATGCCGGAGTTCACGGCCATCTGCCCGGAGGTCCTGAAAACCCTCCCTGCCCGCCAAATCAAGGCCGGCCTTGCAGAAATGCTCAAAACCTTCATCATTGCCGATGCATCCGCATACGCCCAGGCCGTTTCGTCCCTGAAAAAGGCCGTTTTTGCGGACGGAGACACCCAAACAGTCGCTTCGTCCCTGAAAAAGGCCGTTTTTGCGGACGGAGACCTTATCCTGAAGGCGGCGGCCATCAAGGAGTCCATCGTCACCATGGACCCTTATGAGCGCGGACCCCGCACCAAGCTGAACCTGGGCCATACCTTCGCGCACGCCATAGAGCACAAGGCGCTGGAGGCGGGGGACGACATCCTTCATGGTGAGGCGGTGGCCATGGGCATAATCATGGCGGCGGAGATGGCGGAGCGTGAGGGTATAGCGGAAAAAGGCCTTGCAGCGCGCCTGAAGGCGGATTTCCAGAGCCTCGGCCTCCCCACAGAATGCCCTTACACGGGTTTGGAAGAGGCCATGGCAAAAGACAAGAAAGCCGCCGGAGGGATAATACACTTTGTGCTGCCGGAGAGGATTGGATCAGTAGTAGTGAAATGATTTGTACATCTATACAGAATAAGGAATATCAGGATATCCTGGAAGTCTTGAAGACAGAGGAAATGGCGGAAATCCGCCTGGACCGCTGCGCCCTTGATGAAGAGGAAATCCAGGCCCTGTTCCAGGATACGGACGTGCCGCTTGTGGCTACGTGCCGCCTGGACGAGGAGCCCCAGGCCCCGGAGCTTCTGGAGCTTGCCATCGAGGCCGGAGCTAAGTATGTGGACCTTGAAATGGAGGCGCCCGCAGCTGTGGGAAGGCGCATACGCGAGGCCTGCCGCAGCTACGGGACCGTCCTTATCCGCTCTTACCACAACTATACGGAAACTCCACATAAGGAGGTTCTGGAAAGCATTCTTGAAAGGGCTCGTACCTACGGCGGAGAAGTGGTGAAAATCGTCACCACAGCCCATTCCAAGGCCGATATCGATGCAGTCATGAGTCTTTACTCCAAGGCGGAGCCGGGCACTTTGATCGCCTTCTGCATGGGTGACGATGGCCGCAGTTCCCGCCTTGAAGCGCTGAAACGCGGAGCCCCGTTCACATACGCCTGCGTCACGGAAGAAGAAGCGGCGGCGCCGGGGCAGTGGACATCGGCGGAAATGAGAAAGGCCGTGTACGGGGGCTGGCGCCCGGTGAAGGCGGGGACCCTCAGGATGCCCGCCTCCAAGAGTTTTGCCCAGAGGGCCATCATCGCCGCTGCCCTTGCAAACGGAACCTCCCGACTCAGCGGTTATTCTCCCTGCGGGGACAACGAGTCCGCAATAGCTGTAGCCAGGGCCCTGGGAGCCAGTGTGGATGTTGGGGATAACATTATTGTTATCTCTGGCATAGGCGCCGCTCCCGGATGCCTGGATATAGATGCCGTCTGTACCGGGGAATCGGGCTTTCTGACGCGCCTGATAATACCAGTGCTTGCGGAAATCGCTAAAAAACAGGTGCTTGTGACTGGCGAAAAGACCCTCCTGGGTCGTCCGCTTTCGGATGCCCACGACATCATGGCGGCTTACGGAGTAAGGCTTTATTCAGAAGCAAACAAATCTGTTTCAATTGACCCGTCGCTGGCCAAATTAGGTAACAGCGCTGTTTCTGGGCACAGAAAATCAGATTGTTACCTTCCTCTCAGGGTTGTCGGACCCATTATCCCCGGCAGGGCGGACGTTTCCGGCAAAGGAGGCTCGCAGCTAATCTCCGGCCTTTTGGCAGCGCTTCCGCTATGTGATGGTAAATCAATGCTTTATGTAAGCGATCCCCGCAGCATCCCTTACCTTTTCATCACCATGGACGTGCTTGGAAAGTTTGGAGTGCGCATAGGTTCTGAGATGGAGGGCGGAGAGGACTTCCTTGAAACCCAGGACTGGAGCCTCTGCACAGGTATAAATTTCAAGATAAGAGGCGGCCAGCGCTATCAGGCGGCCAGTTTTGCCATGGAGGCGGACTGGTCCGGAGCCGCCGCGTTCCTTGCCGCTGGCGCCATCTTCGGAGAAGTTGAGGTGGAGGGCCTTGACACGGGCAGTCTCCAGGCCGATATCTCCATAATGGACATCCTCATGCAGGCCGGCGCCAGCATGTCCCAGCTGGACGAACCCACCGGCCCAATCCGCGTTGCCAGGGCGCCCTTGAGCGCCTTCGACGCAGACCTTAACAACTGCCCGGACCTCTTCCCGGTGGTCTCTGTCCTTGCCGCCTTCTGCCCCGGTGAAACCCACCTCAGGGGCGTAGAACGCCTCCGCCACAAGGAAACGGACCGCGCCGCCGCCATAGAGGAGATGCTCACGAAGATGGGCGTCGGGGTAAGCATTCAGGAAGACCTGATGACCATAAGCGGCATGGGTCTTACACAGCGCATCCTTACGGGAAAGCTCCTCAGGGGCGGCAGTTACAGTTCCCACGCAGACCACCGCATGGCCATGGCCCTCAGCCTCGCCTCCCTTGGCGCCGACGGCCCCGTCCTCATTGACGATACCTCCTGCGTGGCAAAATCCTTCCCCACATTCAACGAATTATTCGAAAAACTATGAATACATTTGGCAACAACTTCAGAGTCAGTATCTTCGGTGAATCTCACGGCCCCGTTGTGGGTGTTACCGTAGACGGCGTTTTCGCCGGAATCCCGCTCAGCGAAGAAGACTTTTATGACGATATCCTTCGCCGAAAGCCCGGCAAGCCCGGCACCACCCCCAGACTGGAGGCCGATGCCCCGGAGATTCTCACCGGCGTTTATGATGGCCACACCACAGGAGCGCCCCTGACTGTTGTTTTCAGAAACGACAACACTCGCTCCGAGGACTATGAGAATTTCCGTATGCATCCAAGGCCCGGGCATGCGGATTTCACGGCGAACCTCAAGTTCGGAGGGTACAACGACCCCCGCGGCGGCGGCCACTTCAGCGGGAGGCTCACCCTTGGGATAGTTGCGGCCGGCGTCATTGCCAAACGGATGGTGCATTTTGCAAGCATCCAGGCTCACCTGACAGAGGTTGGGGGCAGTTCCAACCCTAATGCATGGAGTACTCTCCTTGCCGCCGCAGAGCAGGACGGCGATTCCCTTGGCGGAGTAGTGGAATGTGTGGCCGGAGGCCTTCCCATAGGCATGGGAGAGCCTTTCTGGGACAGTGTGGAGTCAAGGATTTCCCACGCCATATTTGCCATTCCCGGCGTCCGCGGCATAGAGTTCGGCGACGGGTTCAAGGCCTCCGCCATGCGCGGCTCGGAACACAACGACCCCTTCCCGGAGCACCAGTGCCACCACGATGACCCCGACCATCAGTGCTGCCACGGAGAGCATGACGGTGAGGAACACGAATGCTGCCACGGAGAAGGCGGCTGCCACCACGAAGAAGGTGAAGAGCATCACTGCTGCGGCCGCCACAAGCGGATCCAGCCGCCGCTGACAAACCATGCCGGCGGCGTGAACGGCGGCATCACCAACGGTAATCCGCTTGTCTTCAGGGTGGCGTTCAAACCCACTTCCAGCATATCCAAGGGCGGTATTCCCGGCCGTCACGACGTCTGCTTCGCCCTCCGCACCCCTGTTGTGGTAGAGGCCATGACCGCCATCGTCCTTGCCGATTTCCTCCGCTGAGGAAAAATCCGTATCTTTGCACTCCTATGGCAGAAGACAGCAAGATAATCCAGGAGTTCACCTCCGGGGAGTACAAGGAAGGATTCGTGACCGATGTGGAGCAGGAATTCATTCCCAAAGGCCTCAGCGAGGACATAATCCGGCAGATATCGGCCCTGAAAGAAGAGCCGCAGTGGCTGCTTGAGTTCCGTCTGGACGCCTTCCGGAGGTGGCAGGCTATGCCGGAGCCGCAGTGGGGGCACCTGGACATGCCAAAAATTGACTACCAGGACATTATCTACTACGCCGCTCCCAAAAAGGACAAGGACAGGCCAAAGGAGATAGACCCCAAACTCCAGGAAACCTTCGACAAACTGGGCATTCCGCTCCATGAGAGGGAGGTCCTGGCGGGCGTAGTTGCCGTGGACGCGGTGTTCGACTCAGTGTCGGTCACCACTACCTTCCGCAAGACCCTGGCGGAAAAGGGCATCATCTTCTGCAGCTTCTCGGAGGCGGTAAAAGAGCATCCGGACCTTGTTCGCAAGTACCTTGCAAGCGTGGTACCCCCGTCGGACAACTACTTTGCGGCCCTGAACAGCGCGGTCTTTTCCGACGGCTCCTTCTGCTACATCCCCAAAGGCGTCAAGTGCCCCATGGAGCTTTCCAGCTACTTCCGCATAAACGCCCGCGGCACTGGCCAGTTCGAGCGCACCCTCATCGTGGCCGATGAAGGCTCCTACGTCTCCTACATGGAAGGCTGCACCGCCCCCATGAGGGACGAGCAGCAGCTCCACGCCGCCGTAGTGGAGATAGTCGTGGAGAAAGATGCCGACGTCAAGTACTCCACCGTCCAGAACTGGTACCCCGGCGACGCGGACGGCAGGGGAGGAATCCTTAACCTGGTCACAAAGCGCGGTATCTGCAAAGGTAGCGGCAGCCACCTTTCCTGGACTCAGGTGGAAACAGGCAGCGCCATCACCTGGAAATACCCTTCCACCATCCTGAAAGGGGATTTTTCAAGCTCTGAGTTCTACTCCGTGGCAGTCACCAACAACCACCAGCAGGCAGACACCGGCACAAAGATGATCCACCTTGGACGCGGCACAAAGAGCCGCATCGTTTCCAAGGGCATATCGGCCGGAAAGAGCCAGAACAGCTACCGCGGCCTTGTCCGCATGGCAAAGGGGGCCGTCGGCGGACGCAACTACTCCCAATGCGACAGCCTCCTCATAGGCAAGGACTGCGGCGCCCATACCTTCCCGGTAATCCAGAGCCAGAACCCCACCGCCATAGTTGAGCACGAGGCCACCACGTCCAAGATTTCCGAAGATCAGCTCTTCTACTGCAATCAGCGCGGAATTGGCCCGGAAGAAGCTGTGGGACTTATAGTTAACGGTTATGCACGGGAGGTGCTTTCCCGCCTTCCCATGGAGTTTGCCGTGGAAGCGCGCAAACTCCTGCAAGTTTCACTTGAAGGCTCTGTAGGATGAACCCGCTGGATATAATATCGGCAGTACTTGGCCTTACCTGCGTTGTGCTGGCAGGCCGAAACTCGAAGTATAACTTCTGGGTTGGGTACCTTTACACGGTAGCCCTGTTCTTCCTGTTCTGGAACAAGAACCTGTATGCCAGCCTGCTTCTGCAGCCGGTGTCTCTTGCCATAAACGTCCTTGGCCACTGGCGCTGGACCCACCCCAAACCGCAGGAACAGAGTGCCGATGACCCCAAAAACCTGAAAGTGAGCATGATGGGCTGGCCGGAACGCATCCTTGCCATTGCCCTAGTGCTTGTTGTTGCCGGCCTCTGGGGCTGGCTCCTTGACAGCCTGTTCCCGCTGGATCCACACCCGTATCTGGATTCCGTGGTTACGGCCCTCATACTGCTGGCCCAGCTGCTGAGCTCCCTCAAGAAGTGGGAATGCTGGATTGTCTGGCTGGTTGTTAACGTCACTCAAATAATACTTCACGTGAGCGTGGGCAACATTTTCATGCCCATAGTGTGCTCGCTTTACCTTATAAACGGACTGTGGTCCCTCGCCACTTGGATTAAACTGTATAAGAAGAATGCTTAAGATTCAGAACCTTCACGCCAGCATAGGCGACAAGGAAATACTCAAAGGTATAGACCTGGAGATAAAGGCGGGGGAGATTCACGCCGTGCTTGGCCCCAACGGAGCCGGCAAGAGCACCCTCGGCGCCGTTCTCACCGGCCGCCCGGACTACGTTGTCACCGAAGGCAGCGTGATGTTTGAGGGTAAGGACCTTCTGGCCATGGCCCCGGAGGAGCGCTCATGGGCGGGCATTTTCCTCAGTTTCCAGTATCCTGTCGAGATCCCCGGCGTCTCTTATACCGCTTTCATGAAAGCTGCCATCGCCGCCCGTCGCAAGGCACAGGGCCTTCCGGAAATGAAGGCTGGCGAGTTCCTCAAGCTTCAGAAAGAGAAGATGGCCTTCGTGGGCATGAACCCGGATTTTGCCAAGCGCGAGGTCAACGTAGGCTTCTCCGGCGGCGAGAAAAAGCGTGCGGAGATATTCCAGATGGCTATGCTGGAGCCCACCCTCTCCATCCTTGACGAGACCGACTCCGGCCTTGACGTAGACGCCCTCAAGATTGTTGCCGGCGGTGTAAACGCCCTCCGCAGCCCGGAGCGCTCCGCCATCATAATCACCCACTACCAGAAGCTCCTGGAGTATGTTCAGCCTGATGTTGTGCACGTCCTCAAGGCCGGCCGCATCGTCGCCACCGGCGGCCGCGAGATAGTGGACGCCATTGAGTCAAAGGGCTTTGACCAGTTCTAGGGCATGGGACACGGTAAATATATAGCTCCCCCCAAGGCGCAGTACCAGGTGGCTGCAGGCGAAACGCTTGAGCTGCAGTATGTTGTATTGCCCGGAGAATCACGGGATATAGATGTAAGCATTGACCTTGCAGGCCCTGGTGCCGAAGCGCACCTGAAGGGGTTGTATCTGTGCAACTCTGACGAGAAAGTAAACATCCGCGTTGTAATGCACCACAAGGCTCCCGGTTGCAGGAGCACGCAGCTTTTCAACGGCATTGCCGGCGGCAGCTCGAACTTCCATTTTGATGGTGTCATTGTCGTCGCCCCCGGTGCGGACGGCACAGAGGCTTACCAGGAAAACCACAACATTGTCCTTACGGAAGAGGCAAAGGTGGAGACAAAGCCCCAGCTGGAGATTTATGCGGACGATGTAAAATGCTCCCACGGTGCCACCACCGGCCGCCTGGGAGAGGACGAGCTCTTCTACATGCGCTCCCGCGGCATCCCTGAGAAGGAAGCCCGTACCCTGCAGATGCTCTCCTTCCTTTCCCCCGTTATTCCGGAAGGCCGGAGAGAAGAGATTGAGGCGGCCGTAAGGACATTGTAGGGCTATTTCCCTATTTCCATCACCCTGTCTTCAAACGTATCCCTGTCACCCAGGGATGCGTTTTTTACTGCCACCTTGTGATTGTAGATTGTGCTCACGGAATAGTCCAGCATTGCGGCTATTTTCTTGGAGTCGTCTACGCCCAGGCGGATGAGGGCGAACACCCGGAGTTCGGTGGTAAGCCGCCCTTTTGGAGGGTGTATACGGGCATCCTCTGCTATGAGAGCGTTGAACTGCTCCACAAAGTCCGGATAAAGGCCAAGGAAGGTGCGGTCGAAGGTTTCGTAGAAATCTTCCCTCACCTTTTCCGAGCGGCCGGAGATGGACAGCTCTTTGAGCAGTTGGTCTGCTTTTCCCTGTTTAAGGAGGTTCCGGAAGCGGTTGTCTTCCGTGCGGACGGTTGTAATCTGCTCAGAAAGGTCTTCAAGGAAACTGAGAATGTATTCTTCCTTAACCTTGTCCGCCCTGGAAATCTGGCGGTTCTGGTCGTTTAGGGTGATGTTGGCCATGGCCAGCTGCGTGTTGCTGCGCTCAAGTTCTTCCCTGAGCCTTGACAGCATGCGTGTGCGATTGTTGAATGACCAGGCAAGAAGCGTGAGCACTACTGTAAGAATTGCCATTATTACCATAAATATACGGAGCAGGCGTGTTGTCTTTTCCTGGCGGTTGTTATATGCGCCCTCCACATCCAGGAGGAAACGGGAAATCTGCCACGGGCGCAGCTTGGCGTTGTAAAAAATGGCGTCTTCCTGTGCTATGCGAAGATAGTGGAAAGAGCGCTCTACGTCTGTTGGGAGAATAATCTGGGCCACCATTGTAAGCGACGCATAGTCCTTTACAGCACCCATGATGTCGCTTTCGGCCGACTTTATAAGCCACTCCAGCCGGCTTTGCTCATTGCCTATGCTGTACTGTATTTCCGCCATCTCAAACGCATAGATTGCATAATTGTGCATCTCCGGTGATAGTCCGGAAAGAAGAATGCGGCAAAGGCTGTCGGCCGATGTGGTTTTTCCCTGTTCCACCAGCTGGTTCATCTTCAGTATGCGCCAGCGCTCGGAGTCCTTTGGAAGCATGTTGAAAAGGCGATCCCGGTATGTGTTGCGGTCCGGAATGGCCAGCTTTTCCACCATGCCGGAGTTGCCGGCAAGGTCCCGGCTGAAGTCGTACAGGGTAAACAAGTATTCCTGCTTGAGGGCAGGAGAGAGGGCGTTTGTGTCTATCTGGTCATATAGGAGATTGTATGCTTCCATATAGCTTCCGGCCTTGGCATAGAGGTGGCCCAGCTGGATGGATGCCCTGTTGTAGCGCTCGTCGTCCCGGAGTGTACTGATAGCAAGTTCCTGGCAGTGCTTGAGGTAAGCCTGGGTGGAATCGAAACTGAATGCAAAGTACCGGGAGGCGATGTCCATCTCAAGATCGTACCTGCGCAGGGGATCCTGGGTAGACTGTGCCAGGCGTGTGAGCGCCTCCATCTGGGTTGTTTTTGACGCCATATACACGCTGCGTGCAGAGACGTATCCGTCCAGTTCCGACAGCAAATCTTTCTTATGCGGAGAGCAGGCGGCCACGAGGGCGGCCGATGTTATCAGTAATAGTGTCTGCCTTATGTTCATGACACAAATATAATGATTATTTATATAAAGTAGTGGATCACTATGTTTCATTTCACTACTTATTTGGCTTTTTAAATACTTTTAGTTAGTTCAAAATCAGAGTTTTAATCACTACTTTAAACTACTTTAATTATATTAAGTGCACGCATTATATTTAGTAGCGATAATTTTGTGGCAGAAAAACAATTTTTTAAACCAATAACCAACGCACAACCAACCTTAAGCGTATGAAAAAAATCATCACTCTGATCCTCTCGCTAGGATTAAGCCTGGCTGCCCTGGCCCAGAACGTTACCCTGAGGGGTGTCGTGAAGGACGCTGGCAACCAGCCCGTCGTGGGTGCTTTCGTGGTTGAGCAGGGAACAAACAACGGTACCATGTCCGACGTGGACGGCTCCTTCAGCCTCCGCGTGAAGAAAGGTGCAACCGTCGAAGTTTCCTGCCTTGGCTACGAGAACAAGACCGTTAAGGTAAACAACGACAGCGTCCTGGACATCGTCCTTTCCGACGATTCCCAGATGCTGGAAGAGACAGTTGTAGTGGGCTACGGCGTCCAGAAGAAGTCCGTGGTCACCGCCTCCATCGCGAAAGTGGATGCTGAAGCCCTTGGCGTAACGGCACCAACCCGTGTTGACCAGGCCCTTAAGGGTCTCACCGCCGGTGTTACCGTTACGGCCGCATCCGGCCAGCCGGGCGCAGGTTCCAGAATCAGGATCCGCGGTGTTGGAACCATCAACGATTCCAATCCAATTTATATTGTTGACGGCATGCCTATTTCCGGCGGAATCGACTATCTCAACCCTTCTGACATAGAGTCTATAGAGGTCCTGAAAGATGCGGCTTCCGGTGCTGTTTACGGTACCCGTGCCGCAAACGGCGTTATACTTGTTACAACCAAGAAGGGCGCCAAGGGCAAGGCCAGAATAGACTATAACTACTCTTACGGTGTTTCCAGCCCATGGAAAACCAGGGAGGTGCTCAATGCCAGCGAATATGCCCTCATGATCAACGAAGGTCTTATCAACTCCGGCGCCGCACCCCGTTACGCAGACCCCTGGAGCTATGGCGAGGGAACAGACTGGCAGAAGGAAGTGTTCAATTACAATGCGCCTCAGAAAAACCATGAGCTCTCCATCTCTGGCGCATCTGAAGCTGTAAGCTACTATCTCTCACTTGGTTATACAGACCAGGAGGGTATCGTTGGCGGTAACTTCAACCGCTCCAACTACAACCGCCTCACCCTGCGTTCCAACACCAGCTATACTCTTTGGGACCGTAAGTCGGAGCGTAATTATCTCAACAGCATGGTTCTGACCAACCAGATCTCTTACGCGCGGGTTTCTTCTAAGGGGGTTTCAGAGAACTCGCAGTGGGGTTCGCCCCTTGGCTCCGCCCTTGCGCTTAGCCCCATCCTGGGTGTCTATGCTTCCGACGATGACGTAACCAACTACGGAGTCATCTATCCCGGCGAAACCCTCATCACAGATGCCTCCGGAAAGGTGTTTATGATTCCTGGAAGCAGCTACAACGAGATGGTGAACCCCATCGCAGACCTTTCCCGTCCAGCCAATGACAACTGGAGCCACAAGATTGTGGGCGCAGTCAGCGGCGAACTCCAGCTTTGGGACAACCTAAAGTTCCACAGTTCGCTGAGCGTGGATATGAGCTTCTGGGGCAACTACGGATACACTCCCCTCTACTACCTTTCTGCCAACAACCACGCTACCACCACCAATGTGAACGCCCAGTATGAAAAGGGCCTTGTATGGCAGCTGGAAAACTACCTTACTTATAATAAGGAAATGGGTAGGCACAGTTTCTCGGTAATGGTAGGTCAGAGTGCCCTTGAGAATACCAGCGACGGCCTCTATGGCAATCGTTACGACCTTGCTGAAGAGTGGTACGACAAGCCCTACATCAACAATGCTCCAAACAATGCCGACGATCCCGACAAGCAGCATGCAAGCGGCTGGTTCAACGCCCCTTACCGTCTTGCTTCCTACTTCGGCCGTGCAGACTGGAACTATGACGAGCGCTATATGGCTCAGGTTACCCTTCGCCGTGACGGCTCCTCACGCTTCGGTTCCAATAACAAGTGGGGAAACTTCCCTTCCTTCTCCCTTGGATGGAATATCCACAAGGAACCCTACCTGACCCTTCCGCAGGCCATTTCCAACGCCAAACTTCGTTTCTCCTGGGGCGTGAACGGTTCTGATGCATTTGAGGCTTTCCGTTACACGGTGCTCACATCGGACCAGAATAACTACATAATAGGTGCAGGCGAGACAACGGCGCAGGGCGTCAAGTCCAGCGGCCTTGCCAACCCTTCCCTCAGGTGGGAGCGCTCCGTCCAGACCAACCTGGGACTGGACTTTGGCCTGTATCAGAACGCCCTTACTTTCACCGTGGACTTTTACAACAAGATCACCGACGGAATGCTTATCCAGATGCCGGTTCCTGCGTACGTTGGAGAGTCCAGCCCATGGGGCAACTCCGGCGAGATGCTTAACCGCGGCGTAGAGTTCGAGTTCTCCTACAAGTTTGGCCATGGCAATTGGAACCACCGTATCGGCGGAAATGCCACCTACCTGTACAACAGGCTCATCTCCATGGGTAATGAGAGCGGATTCAACAACTACGACTCTTTCCAGGGAGCAGGCGCAATGACACGCGGCGAGAATGGTCATCCTTTCCCGTTCTTCTATGGTCTCAAGACCGACGGTATCTTTCAGAACACCGACGAAATCGCCGCCTATACCTGGACTAATCCCGAGACCGGTGTAACCAGTCCTATCATGCCCGGTGCTGTCCCCGGAGATGTCCGCTTCGTGGATGTCAACAACGACGGCAAGATTGACGACGATGACCGTACCGACATAGGCAACGGCATGCCCAAGTGGACAGTCGGTGTCAACTATTCCGCCAATTATAAGAACCTGGATTTCTATATGCTCTGGCAGGGAACCTTCGGAAACGACATACTTGACGTAACCCGTCGTACCGATATCTCCGAGACCAACATGCCCGCTTACATGCTCAACCGCTGGACCGGTGAAGGCACATCCACGAAGATTCCACGTTTTGTCCGCGGCGACAACATGAACTGGAAGATGTCTGACCTCTATGTCCAGGACGGCAGTTACCTGCGCCTTAAGAACATCCAGCTTGGTTACACTCTCCCGGAGAAGCTCACCAAGAAGGCGCTCGTTTCTTCTCTCAGGCTTTATGTATCGGCAGAGAACCTTCTCACCTTCACTTCCTATCGCGGATATGATCCCGAAATCTCTTCCGGCGGCACTTCGCTTGGCGTAGACTACGGTGTTTATCCACAGGCAAGGACCTTCCTCTTCGGTTTCAATCTTAAATTCTAGGAGGACACCACTATGAAATACAACAGAACAATCGTCATACTTGCTGCAGCAGCCGTTGCGGCATCATGCAGCAGCGATTTCCTTACTGTAGAACACAACAGCCAGAAGCCCATCGAATCCTATTTCAATACGGAGGCTCACCTGGCCGAAGCCCTTGTGGCCGCCTACGATCCCCTGCAGTGGTTCGACTGGTGTGCCAATCAGTACAACCCCCTCAACATCATGTCCGACATCATGGCAGACCAGATCTGGGTTGGCGGCGCAGACCGCACCGACAACGCCTACTGGCACCTCATGATGAACTATGAGGCCATCCCCACCAACTGCATGTCCGGCATTTGGTCCGATGCCTATTCCGGCGTAAAGCGCTGCAACGACGTCATCACCTATATGGACTGGACAGATAACCTCCCGGATGCAGTTGCAAAGAGTACCGAGGCCCAGGCCCGCGTCCTCCGCGCTTATTACTACACAATCCTCTGGAAATTCTGGGGCAACATCCCTTATTATGAAGTAAACCTTACCGGTGACTTCACCTGCCCTCAGTACACTGCAGATGAGGTTTATGCCAAGATTCTTGCCGACCTTCAGGGTGCCATTGATTTAAACGTTCTTCCCATGAAGTGGGATGCAGCCAATACCGGCCGCGTTTCCCAGGCATTCGCATACATGTTGTTCGCCGAACTGACCATGTACCAGAACGATGCCGCCAAGCTGCCCAAGGCTCTCGACTACATGAAGGAGATTATCGGCTCCAATCAGTATGACCTTCTTGCAAATTACGGAGACGTATTCAAGGAGGAAGGCGAGTGGGGTAAAGAATCTATCTTTGAGATTGGCTTCAAGGAAAAGGGCGCGCAGCGCTCATGGGACTGGGTTCGCGGAGTTGGCGGAACCGTCCTCCCCCGTCTCATCTCTCCCAACAACTGGACGGGAGACGGTGTCCACGACGGTGGCTGGGGTTTCTGCCCTGTAAGGCAGGAGACTCTGGACATGTTTGACGCTGCCGATACCCGTCGCGACGCCACCTGCTGGAACCCCGGCAAGGAAAACGGCTACAGCGCCCGTTATCAGGATACAGGAATCTGGCTTGAAAAGTATGTCGCCTACAAGGCAAACAACGACGATGCAGAGTACGACGGAGACCTCAACTTCAACAACAACCTCCGCATCTACCGTTACGCTGAAACCCTCCTCAACGCCGCAGAACTTGTACAGGCCGGTTATGGCAGCGGTGACGCCGCAGGCTGGCTCAACAAAGTTCACGAGCGCGCACTTGGCGCAGGCAATACCGTTGCCCTGAGCCTTGACAACATCAAGCAGGAACGCCGTCTGGAGTTCGTTGGCGAGGGCAAGCGCTACTGGGACCTCATCCGTTGGGGCGATGCCGCCACCACCCTTGTTCCTGATGCTTATGGCTACAGGACAAATACCTGGAGCGCCAGTAAGAAATACCTGCCTTTCCCCCAGAGCGAAATCGACGCCACCAAGGGTAAGAGCTACGAACTTAAGCAAAACAACTACTAATAGGATATGAAAAAGTTAGTTTATATACTCGCTTCAGCCCTGGCTCTGACGGCCTGTTTGCAGGAAGAGATCCATCATCCTTCAGAGGCCCAGGCCCCGGAGACGGCCTCCGTCTATGAGCCCATCATAGAGGTTGACCAGACCATTAATCAGGTCACCTTCTCAATTGACGCAAAGGGAGTCATCCCCGTCTGGTCTTTCTACAATGCCAAAACCGAAGACTTCACTGACCGTTATGCAGTAAATGGCCTCAAGAAAATCTTTGCATCCGCCGGTGACTACAAGGTGCGCATGCAGGTGATGAACGCTGCTGGCGTAAGCCCTGATTATGTGGAGAAGACCTTCCACATCAACAATACCATCATGAACTTCGACAAGTACGTCACATTCCTTGCAGGCGGTACCGGCGACGGTATGTCCAAGGCATGGCACATTGACGGTGACGTCGAGGCGCACATGGGTTGCGGCGAACCAGGTTCCGACGGTACAGGCTGGTGGAAAGCTGTTCCCGGAGACAAGGCCGCCTTCGGCGTGTACGAAGACATCCTCACCTTCGGCAGCGACTACAGCTATGTCTACAACCCCGGTGAGGACGGCGCAACCTATGCCAACATCGGCCTTACAGTGTCTCCATTTGTGGACCAGAAGGGCGGTGCTACCGAGGACTATAACGTTACTGTATCAGAGCAGGCCGCAACTTATAAGTTTGAGGTAGAAGGTGACGACGTATTCCTGGTACTTCCGGAATACACACTCTTCCCTTACATCCCCAACGATGACTTCTGGGCAGCACCCAAGATGAAGATCCTCGCTATCAGCCGCGAAACCCTGGAACTTGTGCACGACAACGGTTCCATCGCATGGCACTTCATCCTTACCTCCAAGGCCGGCGCGGTGGTGTTCAAGGGCTTCAACTACAATGCCGAGTCCAACCTTTGGAAACCCGCCGATGCAGAAGGAGGTCTTGAAGTTTCCTACTACTACGCTCCCGGCTGGGCACAGATTGCAGATCCCGAGATGACAAAGAGCGGTAACGAGTACAGCTGGAACCTTCCTTCCGCTACTTCTGAACGCTGGCAGGCACAGGTATTCATGGTTCCCACCACACCTGTCGTCACAACTGCAGACAAGCACTACGACTTCTCCTGCCTTCTCAACACCACCAAGGACCTCACTGCCAAGGTAAAGCTCCACAAGATTGGTGACGACGGCGCTATCCTCGTAGATGCCGACGTTCCTCTGAAGGCCGGCGAAGAGAAGGTCTTCTACCTTACCGACATCGAGGGCATCGACGCTGAAGGTGTCCGTCTGGTGCTTGACTTCGGCGGTTGCCAGGACGGAACCGACGTATCCATCGGCCGCATCGTCCTCAAGGACCACGCCATTGACGACGGTACCGTGCTTCCCGGCAACGATGAACCGGAAGAACCCGAAGTGGGTGCCCACTACGACATCACCGGTGCCACCAACTTCTGGCGCAGCATGACCTACACCATGGGCTTCTACACGGCACATACCAATGACTGGGTGGGTCTTCCGGACAGCGGATTCGAGGCCGATGACTCCAAGTTCATCTATGTTGTCACAATGCCGGAAGAAACTCATAACCAGTGGCAGCGCCAGGTAGCGTTCCACACCACTATGAGCTCTTCTGCAGACAAGAAGTATGACTTCTGCTGCACCCTTACCCCCACTATGGACATCAAGGGCGTAACCATCAAACTGGTCAAGGAAGGCGACGACAACACCTTCTATTTTGCAGACCGCCACGACATAAAGGCAAACGAGCCTTTCGTCTACAAGATGCCCAACATGGACGGTATTGACATGGAAGCCATAGCCCTGTTCTTCGACTTTGGCGGCAATCCTGCCGGAGCTGAAGTGGAGATTAAGGACATATGCTTCCAGGAGCATCAGGACCCGCAGGGCGGACAGGGAAGCGGCGAAGTCGCTTTCGATTATAACGCCGCGGACAACCTTTGGAAAGCTGCTGATGCCGCTCACACTTTCTCTCAGTATTACGCAACCACCAACGACTGGACTCAGCTTCCCAATCCTGAAGTAACGGAGAATGACGGCACATACTCTTTCACCCTTGCAACGGCTACCGTTGCCCAGTGGCAGGCCCAGTTCTTCATTATTCCGGATGCGGCAATTGCCCTCGGCGCAGATAAGTCCTACGACTTCCAGTGCAAGGTGGAACTGAGCCAGGCTGTAGGTGGAGTGACATTTAAACTAACCGATACCACCAACGACAATAATTTCCTGTTTACCGAGCGTCGCGACATTCAGGCTTACGAAGAGTTTACACTCACCCTTACAGGCCTTGCCGGTATCGATGCCGCAGCCGTCAAGATGGTCTTCGACTTCGGCGGAAACCCTGCCGATACGGAAGTTACCATAAAGGAGATTATCCTGAGAGAGCATAAATAATATGGATTGCAGACTTGTAATACCCGTTCTACTTGCCATCGCAGCATGTTCCTGCGGTGGCAAGGACAACGGCCCCGAACAGGATACGGCAACAGTCAACGTGACTCCCGCGGAAATTACCTGCACTGCCGCAGGCGAAGAGGTTACCCTCAGCGTAAACGCTTCCGGCGCCTTCCAGGCCTTCCCGGCAGACGACGCGGCAGAATGGATAAGCGTCACACCGTCCTACAGCAAGGATAAGACTGCATCAATAATCGTAAAAATCGGCGAAAATGCTGCATATCGTGAACGTAAGAGTTACGTTACCATAAAATGCGGTACTACCCGTAAGCAGGTCCCGGTGACCCAGGCTGCAATGCAGCAGGGAGAACTGAACATTGATGTGCCTGAAGGCTACCACCTTGTCTGGAGAGAAGAGTTCGACAAGGCCGGAGCGCCAGCAGAAGCCGACTGGTGGTACGAAACCGGAGGCGGCGGCTGGGGCAATAACGAGGAACAGATCTACGTGAACCGCACCCAGAGTGGAGAGGAACTTGCCTATATCAGCAATGGCACCCTCAAGATAGAAACCAAAAAGATAGACGGCAAGGTTTACTTCATCCGCATGAATACCAGGAAGTACTGGACCTATGGCTGGTTCGAGGCCGCCCTCAAGGTAAGCGATGTCCGCGGCAGCTGGCCGGCTTTCTGGATGATGCCACAGAACTTCACCACATGGCCCGGTGACGGAGAAGTGGATATAATGGAGTATGCAATCTCTACCCAGGGAAAGGATTATTCCTCTTCCAGCATCCACTGCAATGCGTTCAACTGGCCCAAAGGCACACAGAAAACCCACAAGCAGAAAGTGGAGAATGCCGCCACAAAGTTCCATGTATATGCATGTGAGTGGACTCCGGAATTCATGAAATTCTATGTTGACGGCAACCTGCACCTCACATTCCAGAACGATGGCAAGGGATACGACCACTGGCCCTTTAACGCCCCATTCTACCTCAAGCTAAACCAGGCATGGGGCGGAAACATGGGCGGTGCCACCGACCCGGACTCCCTTCCCGCAATTTACGAAATAGACTATATCCGAGTTTTCCAGAAAGACTAGAAGATGAAAAGTACCAGAATACTCTTCCTTGCAGCACTGTTGTGCGTCTTTTCCTGTACCAGGAAAGCAAATTCCACCATAGGCGCCGGAAAGGACGTTGAACAGCGCGTGGAATCAATCCTGTCAAAGATGACCCTGGCCGAGAAGATTGGCCAGATGAACCAGGTTTCCGCCGGGGCAGACGTGTCCAATTATGCCGACGCCCTCCGTGCGGGAAGCATAGGCTCCATCCTGAACGAGGTGGACCCCGTCAAGATTAATGAATTCCAGCGCATCTGCGTGGAAGAGTCCCGTCTGGGTATCCCTCTTCTTGTGGCCCGTGACGTGATTCACGGCTTCCACACGGTATTTCCAATCCCTCTGGGACTGGCTGCTACCTTCGACCCCGGTCTGGTAGAGGCAGGGGCCAGGGTTGCTGCCCTGGAGGCCACCGCACAGGGTGTGAGGTGGACCTTCTCTCCCATGCTGGACATTGCACGCGACCCCCGCTGGGGCCGCATTGCGGAAGGCAGCGGAGAAGATACTTACCTTGACGCCCGCATGGCGGAAGCCATGGTCCGCGGCTACCAGGGGACGCAGCTCGACTCCACCTCCATGGCCGCATGTATCAAGCATTTCGTGGGATACGGCGCCGGCGAGGGCGGACGTGACTATAACAGCACATACCTTACAGAGCGTCAGCTCCGTAACGTCTACCTGCCGCCCTTCGAGGCTGCAGTAAAGGCAGGAGCCATGACTCTGATGACATCCTTCAACGACAACGACGGAGTCCCTTCCACCGGAAACACTTTCGTGTTAAAGGACATCCTTCGCGGAGAATGGGGCTTTGACGGCCTTGTGGTCACGGACTGGAATTCCATGGGTGAAATGATAAACCACGGCTTTGGCACAGACCGCAAGGACGTTGCCGCAAAGGCGGCAAACGCCGGGGTGGACATGGACATGATGACCTACGGCTTCATTTCCCACCTTGAGGAACTTGTCAAAAGCGGAGACGTAAAAGTGTCCACAATAGATAACGCAGTAAGGAATATCCTGAGGGTAAAGATACTTCTTGGCCTGTTTGAGAATCCTTACATCGACGCTGAGGCTGCAGCCGCCGTGCAGTATGCCCCGGAGCATCTTGCCTCGGCGCAAAAGAGCGTGGAGAAGTCTGCAATCCTCCTCAAGAACGACGGCATCCTTCCCCTTGTTCCCGGCAGGCGCATCCTTGTAGCCGGCCCTATGGCCGACGCCCCGCACGACCAGCTTGGAACATGGGCCTTCGACGGCGAGAAGCAGCACACGGTAACACCTCTGCAGGCCCTTAGGGACCGTTTCCCGGGCAGAGTGGACTATGTGCCCGGCCTCAACTACAGCCGTGAAAAGCGCCAGGGTTTTGCCGACGTAATTGCCGCTGCACGAAAGGCAGACGTGGTTCTCGTATTCCTTGGAGAGGAAGCAATCCTTTCCGGAGAAGCCCATTCTCTTGCAGACCTTAACCTCCAGGGCTCGCAGAGCGACCTCCTGGCGGCTCTCAAGACCACCGGAAAACCCGTTGTGGCAGCAGTAATGGCCGGCCGGCCGCTCACCATCGAAAGAGATCTCCCCAACTGCAACGCAGTGCTCTATAGCTTCCATCCCGGAACAATGGGCGGCCCGGCACTTGCCAATGTAATCTTCGGAGACGTGAATCCTTCCGGTCGCACGCCTATTACCTTCCTCAGGACTGTAGGCCAGGCTCCACTCTACTACAGTCACAACATGACCGGTCGTCCCTACTCCGGGCAGACCCTCATAGACGATATCCCGCTGGAGGCAGGCCAGACCTCCCTTGGCAACACCTCCTATTATCTTGACTACGGCGCATACCCGCTGTTCCCCTTCGGCTATGGACTCAGCTATACCTCGTTTGAGTATTCCGGTATAGTCACGGACAAGGCGGAGTATGGTGTGAAAGACACCATAGAAGTATCCTTCACTCTTGCAAACACCGGCAAGTATGACGGCGAAGAAGTGGTTCAGGTATATGTGCGCGACCTCGTGGGCTCCGTAACCCGCCCCGTAAAGGAACTCAAGCATTTTGAAAGAGTGTTCCTCAAGGCCGGAGAGAGCCGTCAGCTCACCGTCTCCATCCCCGCTCAGGAGCTTGCCTTCTACGGGCTTGACATGGTAAAGAAAGTAGAGCCGGGAGACTTCCAGCTCTGGGTTGCCGGTGACAGCGATTCCGGAAAACCGGTTGCTTTCAAGGTGAATTAATGGTGAAACCTTTCTTAAAATACGCTTTTCTCCTTTTATTGCTCTGTTCCATTGGTTGTACAGAGCCGGGAATCCCCGGAACAGGGGAGAATTCCACCCCGGCATTGACAAGGATAGCCACTTCTGCCTTTTCACTTGAAATACCTTCAGGTGGAGAGGCAGAGCTTACCTTCAGTGTAACGGACCCGGAATACGCGTTCAATTATAACTGTACCGGCGCAGACAGTCAGGTTTTTCTTTCGTTATCTTCCGGAGAAGCCCCTGAAGCCTTCATTCTCAAAGAAGTCGTGCCGGGGGCTGGAGGAGGCACTTATACTGCTGTAATTGCTGATGCCGGCCACGGTGAGCCTTATGACGAGTATGCCGTAATTGTCATCCGTACTTCCGGCGGCTCATTCGTACAGTCGGAAAAGATAAATATCAAATCAGCAAAAGACCCCGCCGCCGGTATCCGTACCGGGCTGCCGGTGGTGTATATTGACACGGCCGGAGGTGTGGATATCAAGTCAAAGGATACCTACGTGACGGCGACGGTTGGTATCAAGGGATTTGGCGGGTACCAGGATTTTGCTCCGGCTCCGGCCCGCGTGAAGGGACGCGGAAACACCACCTGGGAGTGGCCAAAGAAGCCTTACCTTATTGCATTTGACAGCCGCCAGAGCGTGCTTGGCATGCCAAAGCACAAGCGCTGGGTGCTGCTTGCAAACTTCATGGACCGTACGCTCATGCGTAACCTTGTCTCCATGAAGGTATCGTCCATGATGACCGGTCTTGCCTGGACACCCCGCTGCGTGCCGGTAGAACTTATTCTTAACGGAAAGCACAAGGGCTCATACCTTCTCATAGAGCAGGTGAGGGTAGACAAGAACAGGGTGAACATCTCGGAGACCGACGGCCTTCTGTACGAGCTTGATTTCCACTACGACAACCCCGTCCAGTGGAAAGACCACGATATCCCCTTTGCCGTTAAATACCCGGACGAGGACGATATTACGGCGGAGCAGATTTCCCGCGCCAAGAGCGTAATCTCGGAGGCTTCCAATGTCCTTTACGGCTCCGGTTTCACGGACGCACAGAACGGCTATGCAAAGTATCTGGACGTGGATTCGTTCGTAGATTACTGGCTGGTTTATGAGGTCATGTGCAACCATGAGCTTGGAAATCCGGGCAGCGTTTATTTCCACAAGGACTTGAACGGTAAACTCACTGCCGGACCTTGCTGGGATTTCGATTGGGGAGTATTGTCGTTCAAAACATCACCACAAGGTCAGACTGGCCTTGTGGTGGGACAGGCAATATGGTATGCACGCCTGTTCCAGGATCCGGCTTTCAAGGCAAGGGTCAGGGAGCGCTTCCTGGAGCTCAAGCCTCTGCTGCAGACCATCCCGGACTACATGGAAGAGTGCCGTACCCTCCTCAGCGAGTCGGCAAAACTGAACTTTGCAATGTGGAACCCTGCCGATGACAGGAGCATGAACGGCGGCAGCATCATCAACGGTGACGAGAACCTTTCCTTCGACGCCGCCATAGACCGCCTCAAGAGTAACTTCAACACGCACCTTGCGGTGATAGAGTCAAAGCTCTAATCTTCCCACTCAAGCACCCGGGACTCATCGTCCAGGACACTTATCTTTACGCGGAGGGTTTCTTCAGGGAGAAGTCCTTCGATGTTTTCCGGCCATTCCATGAGGCAGAGGCTGCCTGAGTCCAGGTAGTCGTAAAGGCCTATGTCCAGGGCCTCTTCCGGGCGCTCGATACGGTAGAAATCGAAGTGGAAAACGGGTTCCCCGCTCCGTGCGCGGTATTCGTTTACAATTGCAAACGTAGGGGAGCTTATGGCGTCTTCCTCCACGCCAAGAGCCTTGCACACTGCCGTGGTAAAGGTGGTTTTCCCGGCTCCCATGGGCGCATAAAAGGCCACCAGCGTATTGTTCCCAATCTCCTTCAGGAATTCCTTTGCCGCCTTGTCAATCTCCGCAAGGCTATGTATCTTAATTCTGTGTTTCATATGCCTGCAAAATGAATCATGCTCAGCTGCTCGCTGAGGTTATGGATACCTTCTTCCATCTTCCTGATAGTTTTAGCCGAAGGCTTCCTGTAGCCGCTGATATAGTGTCCAAGCTGTTTCTGGTTGATGCCGGTAATCCTTTCCAAACCGGCCAGGGAGAACGCATAAGCAAATTCCTGGAGGAAAGAAGGAATATCATAGCGGAACACAAACTCTACTTCTTCAAACTCCTCTCCGGAATCCAACATGCACTCTTTTACTTCCTGGTAAGCAATCATAAAATCTTTTTTTGCTTCGGCTATTGTGTTCCCGTCGCCAATTACCCCATAGTTCAGACTATCATCGTCGCTAAATATAGAAAATGTATGGTCGGGACCTGTTTCAATAATTGCTATTACTTTTTTCATAGCTTCACTCCTGATTGTTTACTTATACTGCTTACTGTTTTCTTTTTTGCCTCTTGAGAGTCATGGTAACTGGTTGTGAATGTTTTTCCTGTTATCGGACTCTTCCAGACTGGATGATTTGCACCATCCCTGTAAATATAGCATCCGGCTTCTTTCAGTTTTCTGTGTATCTCAGAGTATTTCATCGCAAAGATAGTAATTTTTCTAACATTTCAATAATTATTCAATTCTTATTGATGTTGGGATGCCGCTGAAGCGGAGCTGGGTGGAGAGGGTGTCGGTGAGGACGAGGTGCTCTGTGGACGAGGTGTCGGAGAGGACGGCGACGAAGGTGTCGTCAAAGGAGTTGATGCAAAGGGGATTATGGAGGGAATACTTGCCGTAGTCTATGGGGATGACGCGGCCGTTCAGTTCCAGACTTGTCAATTTGTCGCCGCTGCGGGTCCAGAAGGCCCGGACGCTGCCTTTCGTCAGCACAAACGGCGTGACGGAGTTCTTGCTTTCGTGGTATCTGAGCATTCTGCCGCCAAGTTGAATCCAGGCTTCAGAGTAGTTGTAGCGGCCGAAAGTACTCACGCCTTTGATACCCATTTCTCCCTGGTACGGGGCAAGCCCCACCTCCAGGAGAGTTTCCGTGTCTCCCAGCCACCGGTACCATAGGATATCGGCCCCGCAAATAAGGCAGAGGCGTCTTCCCCGAAGCGCCACCATGTATACCTTTCCCCTGTAGACGCGAAGGTCCAGGATGGTGCCGGAAATATCGTCCGGAATAATCCGGACGGTATCCGGGCCTTTCATTATGCGGTATTCCCAGGTGGTGGCGCCGCCGCTGTGGACGAAAGGGATTGCGTAGGTGTAGAAGACGCCCGATGAGTCGGCACAGAAGGCGCCGGCGTCCCACTCGCGGGAGGTGATGGAGCCAACTATTCTTCCGGAAGGGGAGGAGAAGATTTCCTTTCCGTCTATGCGGTAGCAAAACCCCTGGTTACCAGGCCTTTGACCAAGGGTGTGAAGACTTCCCTCCACAAGGAGAAATCCCGCAAACAGCTCTTCTCCGGGAAAACGGAGCCATTCTTTGCCGTCCCTGAAAACTACGGTTTCCTTGCCCTGGATGACATCTGTCCAGAGATGTCCCTGCCGGGTCCTGTGCCTTTCCGGGTCAGGACTGGCAGGAGCACGGACCAGTTCACGGCCACTGGCAAAAAGGACGGCTTCGTCACCGCAGAGGGAGGTAATGTAGAGGGTGCGGCCCGCGCTGTCAACATGGGTATCTGTACTCCCGCTGGAAATCCCTCCCGGTTCCCTTATGTATCGCGGACCGCCGGGAAACAGGCTTTTTTGGCACCCGGCAAGCATCACAGCTATAAGTATCAATGTTTTTTTGTAGCTTTGCATATATGATAACGTATCCCAATGTAAAACTGAACCTGGGCCTCAACGTGCTCTCAAAAAGGGAAGACGGCTACCACAACCTGGAGACGCTGTTCATCCCCTTCATGGGCATTCACGACACCCTGGAAATAGTTGAGGGGGCCGATTATTCCCGCACCGTGGCCGGCTTCGAAGGCCTTCCCGTGGTGCAGGCGGTTTCCCCGGACGGAAAGCTTATGATAACCATCGCCCGCCGGGAAGGTGTGGACTGGGACCCCCTGAAGGACCTTACGGCAAGGGCATATTTCCTTCTTGCAGAGGAGTTTAAGCTTCCTCCAATGAAGATATTCCTGGAAAAAACGTCACCGGTTGGCGCCGGGCTTGGCGGCGGCTCCGCAGATGCCGCTTTCGCCCTCCGTATGATATGTGACCTTGCCGGTCTGGGCCTGTCAGACAGCGACCTTGCCTCCAGGGCCGCCCTCCTTGGCAGCGACTGTGCATTCTTCATCTACAACCGCCCCATGCTGGGCTTCGGCCGTGGAGAGGTCCTTGAGCCTTTCAACCTGGACCTCGACCGTTTCAAAATAGAGGTTCTGCTTCCTGAAGGCGTGTCCGTTTCTACCGCCGATGCCTACCGGGGAATAGTTCCCGCCACCCCCAAAAAGCCGCTCAGGGAGGTGCTCCTCCAGGATCCTTCCACCTGGAAGGAAGACCTTGTGAACGACTTTGAAAAGACGGTTTTCCTGAAATATCCCGTCCTTGCAGACCTGAAGCAGTCCCTTTACCATAAGGGGGCCAAATATGCCGCCATGTCCGGGAGCGGCTCCGCGCTGTTCTCCCTGTCATAGTTCCGGAAGGTTTCTCCGGTCAAGGAACCTGTAGCTGGCCGCCTCCGAAAGGTGGGCCGGATTTATGTTTTCCGCCCCTTCAAGGTCCGCTATGGTACGCGCAATCTTGATTATTCGCGTATATGCCCGAGCCGACAGTCCAAGGCGGTCGATGATGCCTTCCAGGAGCGTTTTGCACTCATCGTCCAGGGGGCAGAAACGGTCCAGTTCCCTGGAACCCATCTCCGCGTTGGTGAAAAGTCCGGTCCCCTGAAACCGCCTCAGCTGTATCTCCCTTGCCGCTGCCACTCTCCTGGCCACAGCCTCCGACGGCTCCTCCTTCTTTCCCCTCACAAGCGCCTGTGTTTCAACTGGATGGACCCAGAGCTGTATATCAATCCTGTCCATGATTGGCCCCGACAGCCTGGAGAGATAAGCCATTCTTTTTCCTACCGTGCAGGTACACCGGTCGCCTTCTCCCCAGTAGCCGCACGGGCAGGGGTTCGATGCGGCCACCAGCATGAATGAAGCCGGATATTCAATCTTGGCTTTCAGCCTGGAGATTGTTACTTTGTGGTCCTCCAGAGGCGCCCTCAGCGCCTCCAGGGTAGTTTTTGGAGCTTCGCAGAATTCGTCCAGAAAGAGCACTCCGTTCGAGGCCAGGGAAACCTCCCCCGGCATTATATTCTCCCCCGTTCCGCCTCCAAGGATGGCTACCTTCGAGGCCGATATATGTGGCGCGCGGAACGGTCTCCGCCTCACAAGGCCAAGCCCTCCTGCGGAACGTCCCGCCACGGAATATATCTTCGAAGTAATTGCGCTTTCCTCCAGGCTCATGGGCGGCAGAATCCCCGCCAGGGCCTTTGCAATGGAGCTTTTCCCGGAGCCCGGACTGCCCATGAGAATTACATTGTGGTTCCCGGCGCAAGCTATCTCGACGCCGCGCTTGGCTCCTGCCTGGCCAATGATATCGGCAAAATCCATGGCTGTCCGGGTCTGCTGCGGTTCCTCTGAGAGCGCCCTCTGGTACGCCCAGGTGTTCCATATCAGAAGGTCGTCCACCGGGTCCCTTTCCTCCAGGATACGAAGCACATCCTCCAGCGTCCGCACCCCGAAAACCTTCATCCCCGTATAATCCACCGCCTCCAGGGCCGATTCCTCCGGCAGTATGCAGCCCTGGAACCCCCTCTCAATGGCCAGTTCCACCATGGGCAGCGTCCCGCTCACGCCCCGAATGCTCCCGTCCAGCCCCAGTTCACCCATAATAATATACTTCTCCAGCCCCGGCAGATGCTTCTGGGACGATGCCGCAATAATCCCCAGGGCAATGGCCAGGTCGTACCCGCTGCCCTGTTTGTGCATATCCGCCGGTGCCAGATTGATGACGATTTTCTTTCCTGGAATCCGGAAACCCTTTGCCTGCAGCGCCGTCACGGTTCTGAGGAGACTCTCTTTCACCGCCGCGTCCGCAAGGCCCACCAGGTGGATGCCTATCCCCATCGAGATCTCAACCTCAACGGTCACAGGCACCGCCTTGATACCTATACACTTTGCTCCGTGAATGTAAACCAGCATAGCTTTGCAATTTTTCGCAAGCTATGCATTTTCCGCGGACCAAATCGGTAGATTCGTATAATTTTTCAGGAAAAAATCCAACGATTGATAATAATCGTAAAATAATTTCGTCCCACCCCTTGTTACCGCAGCCAGTTCTCCGGATTTTGGGGCTGGTTACCCTTCCAGAGCTCGAAGTGGAAGAGGTCTTCTCCGCCTATCGTGTCTACCACACCTATTGCCTGTCCGGTGGAGACTTTGTCGCCCACTTTCACGGAGACGGTCTTGAGTTTTGTATAGAGAGTATAGTACTCGCCGTGGCTCACCAGAATGCACTGGTTGTAGCCAGGAAGGACGAACATCTGGGTAACTTTTCCGTTGAAAACGGCCATTGCCGACGCCCCTTTCCGGACAGTAAGCGTGACGCCGTTGTTCTGAGGAAGCTCCACGTTTTTGTAAACGGGGTGCTGATGCTTTCCGAAGCGGTCCGTGACCACGCCCTCCACGGGCCACGGCAGGCGGCCCTTGTTGGAGGCGAACTCGTTGGACAGTTTGACGTCTATTTCCGTAGATACCGTCTTGGATTTGGAACTTCCGGAAGTTTTGGAGGAAGGCTTCTGGCTCTGCTGCCTTATGAGCTCCGCAATCTTTCGGTTCAGGGATTCTATCTGCCGGTTCTTTTCCTTGAGCTGCTTTTCGTACTGCTTCTTGTCTTTCTGCAGGCGGTCCTGCATGCGGGCGCTTTCACTTTCCTCGTCCTTAAGGCGCGAGCGCTCCTTCACAATTTGTCCGCGGATCTCGTTGGATTCCGCCCTCAGGGATACCAGGCGGGCTTTTTTTGCCTCCAGGGCCGCGGATGCCTCCTGGATTTTCCTGGCCTGGACGTTCATCTGTGAAGAAAGGCTCCTGAAGTATCCCAGGCGGCGGAATACCTGCCCTACGGACTGGCTTGAAAGTATATACATGTACCAGGTGCGGCTGTCCCTGTTCTTGTAGGCCCCGCGCACCAGTTTGGCGTAATAGAGCGACAGGGTGTCGTAGCGGTCCTGCAGAACGGCTATCTCTTTTTCGCAGAGGCTGATTGAGTCCCCAAGGACACTCAGGGTGCGGTCACACTCGCCAATGAGCTGCTCGCGTTTTGCAATCTTGCTCCTGACAAGGGTGAGGTTTGAGAGCACTTTCTCGCTGGAACGGGAGTTCTCCGCAAGTTTGCGGTTTATGAGTTCTATGTCCTTCTGGAGCTTTGCCCTCTGGCTTTCCAGATTCTTCCTGGAGTTCTTCTGGGCAAATGCAGGCGACCCGGCCATGACAGCCAGTGCAAGGATTGCGATATGTAGTAAACGCCTCATTTCTTGGCTTTTGCCTGCGTGCGGTAAATCTTTGCCATCTCGTATTCTCCAAGCGCCTCAAGCACCTCTGCATAGTGTTCCAGGATTACTGCGCTGTCTTTTCCGCCGTAAAGCATGGCGTGCTTGAAGAAAGGCTTTGCCTCAAGGTCCTTGCCCAGAAGGTGCAGTATCCAGGCAAAGGTGTCAAGATACGTTGCGTTGTCCGGTTCCGCCTCAACAGTCTTCTTGGACATGGCGTAGGCTTTCTTCAGCTTTTTGTTCTCAAGGGCAAGGTAGTAGGCGTAATTGTTAAGGACCGGAGCGTAGTCCGGATTAATCTTTAGGGCCTTGTCATAGGCCTTGTACGCTTCCTTGGAGTTGCCTTTTTCGTGATACGCATCACCAATGGAAGACCATGCCGCGAGGCACAGGTCCTTGTCCTTGGGATAGTTTGTGAGGATATACCGGCAGTTGCCTATTATTGCGTCATAGTCCTTCAGGTTGAAATTGGCAATGTTTGCGTACTCCAGGAAAGCCATTTCATGGAAGCGGTTGAATGCGTCCAGGGACATTTCCTTCAGGGACTGCCATTTTTGCTGAAGGCCCAGATACTGGATGGCCGTGGCGGTAAGGGACTTGCTTTCCGGATACAGGTTCGCCGCGGTGATAAACCATAAGCCGGCGGCCTCCTGGCGCCCTGTGGTGTAGAAATAGGTGCCCGTCTCCGAGAGGATGGTGCTGTCCTGCGGGTGTACCCTTACGGCCGTCATTGCCAGGGAGTCGAACCCCGCCCGGTGCAGCTGCTGAATCTTTGGGTCGATGGTCCGCACCATGTTCCTCAGGTACATTCCCTTCGAGGCGGCCGGAACGTCGGCCGATGAGAAAAAGCCCTGCATGGTGCGGAAGTACTCCGGGTAGTTGCGTCCGCGGCGGTATATCTCCGACATCCCAAGCTTCGCGGGCATGTAGCCGCTGTCCAGTTCCAGGGCCTCCGTGTAGCGTTCGCGGGCAAGTGAATCCGAATAATCGGCCAGGTAATAATCCCCCGCCATGGAAAGGATCATTGCCGACGAGTACTCCGCGTTGAACTTCTCCAGTGCGGCTATTGCGTCATCATGGCGGCCCATTGCCGAATAGATATCGTACCGCGTGCGGACAGCGTCCTCCGACGTGCCCCTGAGGCGCTCTACCTCGTCCAGCGAGGCCAGGGCCTTTTCAAAGCTGCGGGTACGGAGATATATGTCCAGGAGCTCGTAATTTATCTGGCTCCTTTCCGGGAAATCCCTGACGATGGACTCGTACTCCGCCGTCCCTTCTTCCGCCTTGCCTCCCGTGAACAAGAGTCTTGCCAGGGTGCGGCGGTACCAGAAGTTCTTTCCGTCCAGTTCCACGGCCTTCTTCAGGCAGGTCCGGGCCTGGTCCAGGTGACCCAGGGAATAGTGCGACATGCCAAGGTAATACCATACGGCATCGTTGGACGGGTTTGCCTGGGAAAGGGTGGTGAGGACACGCGCGGCACGCGTGTATTCACCTGAAGAATACAGGGAAACAGCGTCCACGAAATTCCCCGTCATGTCCTGAGCGTAAGATGTAAAGGACAGACAGAGCGCTAAAAGTGCCCAGACCAGAATTCTTTTCATACTTGCAAAAGTAAGGCTTTTTTTGCTAAATTTGTAATGCTGATAAACAAATTCCGAGCCTCCTTGAAACGTTTTGGGATAAAATTGCATCTTAATACTTGGACGCGGGCGGAAAATCCCCCCGGAGGGGCATCGTCCCTGGAGCGTCTGGTACCTGCATGCAGGGACGGAGACCGCAAGGCACAGAAGCGTCTTTTCGACGCCATGTCGCCCAAAATGATGGCGGTCTGCCTTCGTTACATGGGCAACAGGGAAGACGCGGAGGACGTTCTCCAGGAGGGTTTTGTGACCGTGTTCACAAAGTTGGACAGCTACACGGGGTCAGGCTCCTTTGAAGGCTGGGCAAGAAAGATCTTTGTCAATACTGCACTGATGCATCTGAGAAAGACAGACGCCCTTGGCATGAGCGACGACATTGAGGAAGCAAGAACGCTCTTCGCGGAGGAAGCCACTCCAATTCAGAGTATAGGATATAAGGAACTCATGAAAATGATAGCAGCGCTCCCGCCGGACGCCAGAACGGTTTTCAACCTTTATGTGGTTGAAGGCTATTCTCACAAGGACATTGCAGACCAGCTCGGATGCACGGAGGCCACCTCCCGTTCCAAACTTCAGAGAGCGAGGGTAAGGTTGCAGGAAATGATAAGACAAGTGAAATGAATCAGAAAGATTTTGACATATCCGTAAGGAACATCCTTGAAGGCGCGGAAGTACCCGTGTCCGGAAAAGTATGGAAAGGCGTGGCGGCGGCAATTGCCCCCAGGACCTTCACCATACCGTTCTGGGCATATGCGCTGTCAGGCGTGGCTGCAGCTGCGGCCATAGCCCTTGGCGTATTCCTGTTCCGCCCCGCCAATACGGAAAACATATATCAGGGCGCCATTGCGCTGGCCCCGGCAGAAGTACGTACGGAACTCATGGACGCAAAGATCGTGACTCCCATCCGGAAGCAAATCGCCCAGTCCTCCATGGCTGATGCAACCGCTTCTGTTGAGGAGCAGGAGACCGTCGAACAGCAGGAAGCTCCTTCTCCCGTCGTGGCAAGCGTCAAGGCAAGTACCCAAAGGGCAACAGTTTCGGAAGACAACGCCGCCTTCAACCTCCTGGCCTTCCAAGATGCCGTGTCGCATAAGCCCAGATTCGGCATAAGCGCCTCCGCAAACATCCAGAGCAACAGCCGCGGCTCCTTCTCCCGTCCCGGCACCTTTGCTCCCCGCCGCATGGCTCCGGACCCGGACGAGCCCGGCATCTACAACGAGTATCCTGAAGTCGCTTTCGGCCTTCCCTTCGCAGTGGGGGTCAGTGCTGCGTATGGGATATCGGACAGGATTTCTTTCGGAATCGGCCTCAGGTATACCCGACTCACCCGCACCTTCGTTGGAGATTACTACGATTCGGTGGACGGCGTGGGCCTGTTCCCTTACCTCCAGACAGACATAGACAACTATCAGCACTGGCTGGGAATCCCCGTCAACATGTATGTAGACGTGCTCAGCAGCAAGTTCTGGCACTTCCATACCTTTGTCGGCGGCACCGCGGAATTCCTCCTGGACAACGACTTCCTGGTGCATGCCTCCCCAAAGGATATTCATTACCATCAGAATGAAGGCTTTACATCTCCCCAGTTCTCACTGGGAGCCGGCGTTGGCATAGAGTTCATGGTCTTTGACAACGTGGGCCTTTATTTCGATCCAAGTCTCCGCTACTACTTCGGCACGCAGAAACAGCCGCGCTCCATCCGTACCGTCCAGCCATTCCGCATGGACATCGAAGCCGGCTTCCGCATGTACTTCGGAAGGTAAAACCTAACGCAGGGGTTCAAGGGGGACGGTACCGGGTATGGTATCGTCCTCTTTTTTACCATGAAGATATATTATGCGCTGATTGGGGCTGCCGCGGAACAGGAGATCCGTGTCACGCTGCTCCAGAATGAAAGGACCGTCAACAAGGACATCGAGATACGGAAGCATGGCGGCCATCCCGGGATCTGCTTGGACTTCTTCCAGGGTGAACCCTGTCCAGCACCAGATGGTCTTGTTCGTCTCTTCCTTTATGCGCCGGGCAAGCTCCGTGAAGGCCGGAGCCTGGTACATGGGGTCTCCGCCGGAGAAACTCACATTTGACATGGAGTCTTCCTTAATTATATTCAGGAGTTCATCTACCTCCATCCATTTTCCCGCGCCGAAATCCCAGCTCTGCGGGTTATGGCATCCTTTGCACTGATGTTTGCAACCGGCACAGTAAATGGCGGTACGGAAACCGGGTCCGTCCGCCATTGTCTGGTAAACGATGTCTAAAACGCGGATTCTCATTTGTGGACAACTCTGTCGTGGAGTTCCGCCAGTTTGCCGGAGTTCCAGCGGTTGGTTGTGCCTACGAGGTATCCGGTGATGCGCTGCAGGGTGTCAATGTGGCGACCGTGGCAGTGAGGGCACTCTGAGAGGCCTTCCTCTGAGTTCTCGTAGCCGCAGTCAAGGCAGCGGTTGCGGTTGTGGTTCACGGAGCCGTAGCCAATGTCGTACTTGTCCATGAGGTCCACAATCTGCATGATGGCTTCCGGATTGTGGGTAGCGTCGCCGTCGATTTCTACGTAGAAGATGTGGCCGGCGTTCTCATACTTGTGGTAAGGGCCCTCGATCTTTGCCTTGTGCTCAGGTGTGCAGTGATAGTACACCGGAATGTGGCTGGAGTTGGTGTAGTAGTCCTTGTCCGTGATGCCGGGAAGGATGCCGAAGGTCTTCTTGTCCCTCTTGGTGAAGCTTCCGGAGAGGCCTTCCGCCGGGGTGGCAAGGAAAGTGAAGTTGTGCTGGAAGGTCTCTGCGAAGCCGTTTATCTTCTCTGCCATGTGGGATACAATCCTGAGACCGAGTTCCTGGGCCTCGTCGCTTTCTCCGTGATGCTTGCCAATGAGGGCAATCAGGCATTCCGCCAGGCCGATGAAGCCGATGGAAAGGGTGCCCTGGTTCATGACGGACTCCACGGGATCATCGTCTTCAAGTTTTTCGCTGCCAAGCCAGAGGCCGTTCATAAGGAGAGGGAACTGCTTCTTGAGGGCGGTCTTCTGGAAGTTGAAGCGCTCGTTGAGCTGGCGGGCTGCAATGTCAAGTGCCCAGTCAAGCTTCTGGAAGAACTTCTGCAGGCGGAGATCTCTCTCAGGCTCCTCGTTCATTGCTTCGATGGCAAGTTTCACAATGTTGATGGTGGTGAAACTGAGGTTGCCGCGGCCTATTGAGGTCTTGGGCCCGAAGCGGTTGCCGTACACGCGGGTGCGGCAGCCCATGGTTGCAACTTCGTGGACATAGCGCTTGGGGTCGTCGGCCTTCCAGGCATCGTCCTGGTTGTAGGTGGCGTCCAGGTTGAGGAAGTTGGGGAAGAAACGGCGGGCGGTAACCTTGCAGGCGAACTTGTAGAGGTCGTAGTTGGGGTCACCGGGAAGGTAGCTTACGCCCTTTTTCTTTTTCCATATCTGGATGGGGAAGATGGCGGTACTGCCGTTGCCTACGCCTTCGTAGGTGGTGTTCAGGATCTCGCGGATAATGCAGCGTCCTTCTGCCGATGTGTCCGTACCATAGTTGATGGAGGAGAACACAACCTGGTTGCCGCCGCGGCTGTGGATGGTGTTCATGTTGTGCACGAACGCCTCCATGGCCTGGTGTACGCGGCTCACGGTCTGGTTTATGGCGTGCTGCTTTGCCCTTTCCTTGCCCTGCAGGCCCACAAGGTCGCGCTTGATGTAGTCGTCAATCTTTGCAGGCTTGAGGTCGGAGTAGTCCTGATTCTCCATCTGGCTTATCTGGTCTATTTCCTCTTCGTAGGTCTTGCGAACGAAGGGGGCGAGATAGAAGTCGAAGGCGGGGATGGCCTGTCCGCCGTGCATCTCGTTCTGGACGGTTTCCATGGAGATGCAGGCAAGGACGGAAGCGGTCTCGATGCGCTTTGCGGGACGGGACTCGCCGTGGCCGGCCTTGAGGCCGTGCTCAAGGATGAGGTCCAGCGGGTGCTGGATGCAGGTGAGGGATTTCGTGGGATAGTAGTCCTTGTCGTGGATGTGGATGTAGTTTCCGTGAACGGCCTCGCGGACGGGATCCGAAAGGAGGTTCTCATCCACATAGCTCTTGGTGGCTTCCGAAGCAAACTTCATCATCATGCCCGCAGGGGTGTCTGCGTTCATGTTTGCGTTCTCGCGGGTGATATCGTTCACCTGGGCGTCGATGATAGCCTGGAAAATCTCGTTGCTCTTTGCCTTACGGGCCAGGTTACGCTTGTTGCGGTAACGGATATACTCCTTGGCAACCTCCTTGCGGGGGCTGTTCATGAGTTCGTTCTCCACTACGTCCTGGATTTCCTCCACGCTCATCTCTTCCTTGGGAAGGGTAGAAATATTGTGGGCAATCTGTGCCGCAAGCACAATGTCTTCGCCGATGGGAGTCACATCCATTGCCTTCAGGATGGCGGCGACAATCTTCTGGTTGTTAAAGTCGACGTGGCGTCCGTCGCGTTTTAGTACACGTTTTACCATAATAAAATCGTTATAGGGCGTTGATGGTACCACCGGCTTTTCGCCGGCTTTCCATAGGTTTATGTCGTTATCGTTTTGCGGAAGTAAGTGGTTCCGGAAAGCAAAGATAAAACAAGAAAACTCATTTAGGAAAATAAGTTATTAACAATACACAAAAAACCCTGTTAATTTATTGATTAACAGGGCTATAACAGATTTGTTAATTTAGATATTTTCTAAAAAGGCTATTCGCCCACCACCCAGACAAGAACGTGGCGGTCGAAGGTCATGTACTCGAGGTTGAACTCGTCCTCGTCGCCGTCCTTGTCTACGAAGGTGGCTTCCAGTTCACCTTCTCCTCGGGGGCGGAAGCGTTCAATCTCTATCTGTTCCGCAAAGTCCACGCTGTAACGGCTCAGGAGTTTGAAAACAGCTTCCTTGGCACACCAGTAGATGGCCAGCTGCTCGTTCCTCTTTTCTTCCTCCAGGTCTTCGATTTCGTCCTCCGAGAGGGCTTTCTTTTCAACGGCGGAGAAGTCCCTGTCCAGGGATTCCACGTCAATGCCGCAGTCTTCATCCTCGTGGAGGATCACTGCGACGTACTTTTCCGTATGGGTGATTGAGATGTTTACTGGGTTGTTCTCAAGGTAGGGCTTGCCGTTGTCGTGGTGGCTGAGGTAGACCTTTTCGTCGAACAGGGTGTTCAGAAGGGCCCTCACCGCGAGGCGCTGCCTGCGCTGGGATTCGCTCTGGATGAACGATATTTCCTCCATTTCGTCCGTGGGGGTTGCGCTGAGCTCGCGGAGCTCCGCTTCTGATTCCGTAATCTGCCACACTGCGATTGTGGCGTCGTTTTCAAGTTTCTTCTTTAAATAAAGTGCCATTAAGCGTTTACGTTAAACCATACAGAGGAAGCCGCCCGCATGCCTTCCGGCACCGGGTTGCAGTTGGTTTCTATACATAATCGCGACAGAGGGTCGTCTGATCCGACGCCCGTTAATTGATTAGATATGACCTGACTGGGAGGCTCCATGTCCTTGGTTAAAAATTACGTTGCAAATATAGTTATTTTTTTGTGTTTGCAACAAATCTTTCCTCTAAAAATCGTATATTTGCACACTCTAATCAAATGGAAGAATTTTTATGGATTTCCTTACTGACGAAAAACTTGTGATAGTTGGTGCGGCCGGTATGATTGGTTCAAATATGGCGGCAATCGCAGCCATCCTGCGCCTCACCCCCAATATCTGCCTTTACGATGTTTATGAGCCGGGTAACAACGGCGTCCTCCTGGAAATGCAGCACAGCGCATTCCCGCGTATGCGTTTTACGGCCACAACGGACCCAAAGGAGGCCTTTACCGGCGCCAAGTACATCATTTCCTCCGGCGGTGCGCCCCGTAAGGAGGGCATGACCCGTGAAGACCTTCTCAAAGGCAACTGCGAAATTGCAGCAAACCTGGGAGATAACATCCGCAAGTACTGCCCGGAGGTAAAGCACGTGTTCATCATCTTCAACCCTGCAGATGTCACGGCCCTTACCGTCCTTATCCACTCCGGCCTCAGGCCTTGCCGCGTTTCCTCGCTTGCAGCCCTTGACAGTACCCGTCTTCAGACCAACCTGGCCAAGGAGTTCGGCGTAAGGCAGTCAGACGTTGAGAATGCTTACACCTACGGCGGCCACGGCGAGTCCATGGCGGTTTTCATGTCCCAGGCAACAATCTGCGGCACTCCCATCGCAAGCATGGGCCTTTCCAAGGAGCGCATGGAGGCAATCAAGCAGGAGACCATCCAGGGCGGTGCACAGATCATCAAGCTCCGCGGCCGCAGCTCCATCCAGAGCCCCGCGTACCTTTCCGTCAAGGCAATCGAAGGCGCAATCAAGGGCGGAGCCCCGTTCCCCTGGCCCTCCGGAACATATGTGGACACTCACGAGTACAGCCATGTCTTCATGGCCATGCCCACTTACATGGACTCAACCGGCATCCATTATTACATGCCGGAAGGCAACAAGGAAGAGATGGCAGACCTCAAGGCCTCCTACAACCACCTTGTGGAAATGAGGGAGACCATCATCAAGCTTGGCATCATCCCTCCCGTAGAGGAATGGCACAAGATGAACCCTTACCTCTGGAACCGCCGTCTTCCCCACATGAAGCCGGAAAAATAACGTTTATCCAACATCATCTTCTGAAGGTCTGCCTTTTTACGGCAGGCCTTCTTTTTTATTTGGAAATGTTAAATAATGCTTATATCTTTGCGATATCAAAATGATATTATTATGAATAAGAACGAGTTCACCTATAACGGAATCTGCATCAACGGCTTCCTGGCCCTTCTGTTTGTCCTTGTTATTTTTGCAGCGTCCATATATTGCTTTGTTCTGGCAGATTCTGATGCCACATTCGCCATTCCGGGCGTAATCGGAATGCTTCTGTTTTCCCTTTGCTTGAACGGTTTCATCAAGCAGGAGCCCAACGAAGCCAAGGTTCTGGTGTTCTTCGGAAAGTACAGCGGCACCTTTACCTGGACCGGTTTCTTCTGGGTTAATCCGCTTCTTGGCAAAAAGAGCGTGAGCCTCCGTGCCCGCAACCTGAATCCGGAGCCCATCAAGGTGAACGACAAGTCCGGCAACCCCGTCCTCATAGGCATGGTGGTGGTCTGGAAACTTGAAGACACCTACAAGGCCCTGTTCGAGATTGACAGCCAGTCGCTGGCTCCCGTGGGCGCAAACTCGCGTCCCAACTCGCGCAGCTACTCCAGCGCGTTTGAGAACTTCGTGCGCGTGCAGAGCGACGCCGCCCTCCGCCAGGTGGCCGGCAACTACGCCTACGACAACCCGGACAGCGCAGACGACCTCACCCTCCGCAGCAACGCAGAGGAAATCAATAATCAGCTCGTTAAAACACTTAACGACCGCCTTTCAATGGCAGGACTTCACGTAGTGGAGGCCCGCATCAACTACCTTGCCTACGCACCGGAGATTGCAGCAGTGATGCTCCGCCGCCAGCAGGCAGATGCCATTATCGCCGCCCGCGAGAAAATCGTGGATGGCGCAGTGAGTATGGTGAAAATGGCCCTGGATAAACTGAAGAGCGAAGGCGTGGTAGATCTGGACGAGGAACGCAAAGCCGCAATGGTGAGCAACCTTCTGGTTGTTCTCTGCGCCGATGAACCCGCCCAGCCCGTGGTCAATTCTGGTTCCATATATTAAAAAATGGCCACGGACAAAAATGCTGTCAGGAGCTTCGTTCTCCGGATTGATGCCGGAACCATGGAAGCTCTGGAACGTTGGGCTGCGGACGAGTTCCGCAGCACCAACGGGCAGCTGCAGTGGATAATCTCCGAAGCCCTCAAAAAATCCGGCAGAAAGAAAAAGAAAATACCAACTTTTAGGGATTGACTCGCGAGCGTCAATCCCTTATTTTTGCAGCAGCAAAGACAAGAAGAGATGATACTGTCGGAACTCAAGACTGGCGATAAGGCGGTTATTGTGCGTGTGCATGGCCATGGCAGTTTCCGCAAACGCCTGATAGAGATGGGGTTTATCCATGGAAAAGAGGTTAAGGTTGTACTTAACGCTCCGCTCAGGGACCCAATTGAGTATGAAATAATAGGATATAAGGTTTCTCTCCGCCGGGAAGAGGCAAAGCTTATAGATGTTGTTACGGAAGAGGAAGCCAGGGAGGCACTGGTTTCCGATGAGCACCTCCAGGCGCTTCCCGGTGATATGGAAGAGAAGGAGCGCCTGGACAGGGCTCTTGCCCATGTGGCGGAAGAGCGCGGCCGCGTTATCCGCGTTGCCCTGGTGGGCAACCCCAACTGCGGAAAGACATCCCTTTTCAACATAGCTTCCGGAAGCCACGAGCACGTAGGTAACTATTCCGGCGTCACCGTGGATGCGAAAGAGGGGCATTTCGAGCACGGCGGCTACAGGATTACCCTTGTGGACCTGCCGGGAACATACTCCCTCAGCGCATATTCCCCGGAAGAGCTTTACGTGAGGAAAAACCTCATAGAGACACTTCCGGACGTTGTTGTAAATGTGGTTGACGCCTCCAACATAGAGCGCAATCTGTACCTCACCACCCAGCTCATAGACATGAACCTGAGGGTTGTCATGGCCCTTAATATGTACGATGAGCTAAAGCACAAGGGAGACACGCTTGACACGAAGCAGCTGGGGCACCTTTTGGGTATCCCCGTCTGTCCCACAGTGAGCCGTAACGGAGAAGGTATTCCGGAGCTTTTCGACACCGTTATCAAGATATACGAGAACCATGATCCAAAACTGGCCCGCCATATCCACATTAACCATGGGAAGGAACTGGAAAAGAGCATCGTAGCCCTTCAGCATCCAATCGGCCTCAACCGGGACATAAAGGCCAGCTACTCCACCAGATACCTGGCCATCAAGTACCTTGAAGGGGACAGGGACGTGCAGAAGACGCTGGAAAAGCTACCCAACTATCAGGAGATTGCCATGGTGCGCCAGGAGGAAAGCGCCCGCATCCAGAAACTGCTTGGCACAAATGCGGAAAGCGCCATCGTGGATGCCAAATACGCATTCATCCAGGGTGCGCTGGCGGAGACATACACCCGTTACCAGGAGGAAAGGCCCCGTCGCACGCTTACGGACAAACTGGATGCCATAGTCACCAACCAGTGGCTGGCGTTCCCCATTTTCGTCGTCCTCCTCTGGTTCATTTTCTGGGCAACGTTCACAATAGGCCAATATCCCATGGACTGGATAGAGTGGCTTGTGGGTAAGCTTGGTGGCTGGGTTGGCGCCCTTATGGCCGACGGCTGGGTCAAGGACCTCGTTGTTGACGGCGTCATCGCGGGCGTGGGAAGCGTCCTGGTGTTCCTTCCCAACATCATGATCCTGTACTTCTTCATATCCATCATGGAGGACAGCGGATACATGGCACGGGCGGCTTTCATCGTGGATAAGCTCATGCACAAGATTGGCCTTCACGGGAAGAGTTTCATTCCCATGGTCATGGGCTTTGGCTGCAACGTCCCGGCAATTATGGCTACCCGCTCCATAGAGAGCCGGAAGTCCCGCCTTGTAACAATAGCCATCATACCTTTCATGTCGTGCGCCGGCCGGCTTCCCATATTCGTACTCTTTGCGGGAGCTTTCTTCCCGGGAAGTCCGGCTACGGCGCTTTTGGGCATATACCTTCTGGGTATTGTCCTGGCCATATTGTCGGCCCTCCTGATAGGCAAATTCGTCAAGGACGATGACCTCCCCTTCGTCATGGAACTGCCGCCGTACCGCATGCCCACGGGGAAGGCCATCTGGCGCCATACCTGGGAAAAAGGCAGGCAGTACCTTGAGAAGATGGCAACCACCATACTCATCTTCTCCGTGGTCATCTGGTTCCTGGGATACTTTCCCAGGCATACGGGAGAAAGCGCAGCATACCAGCAGGAGCACTCGTTCATCGGTACCATTGGAAAAGCCGTGGAGCCGGCCATGGAACCGCTTGGCTTCAACTGGAAGATGGACGTGGGCCTTCTTGCCGGCATCGGCGCCAAGGAACTGGTAATAAGCACAATGGGCGTTGTCTATGCCCAGGACGGCGAGAAGTATGAGGAAGGTGACGATACCCAGCTCCAGGCCGCCCTCAAAGCCACCGTCCCAACCGCCGCGGCACTTGCCTACATGGTATTTGTGCTGCTGTACTTCCCCTGCATAGCAACATTCGTCGCCATCAAAAACGAAACCGGTAAATGGCGCTGGGCCATCCTCCTTTGCCTCTACACCATCCTGGTTGCCTGGCTCTTCGCCTTTGCCGCCTACAGGATAGGCCTCCTCATCTGGCCGGTGTAGCAGGCATCCGCTTGCCTCCCCCTCCTTTCACCCGCGGCCACGTATTCCCGGCTTTTTGTGGCCTGGCATGATGTGCCTTTCACCCACGGCCACGTTTTTGGGCGTTTTTGTGGCCTGGGGTGACAAAACATAATGAGGGGTAAGTAAAATTTCGTATCTTTAAGGCATGAAACGCATTATTCCTTTCCTGATGGCTGCAATTCTGTTTGACGCCTGCGCTCCCAAGACACCGGTGACGCGCAAAGACAATACTGTAGACACTTACTTCGGTACCGAGGTGGCAGACCCTTACCGTTGGCTTGAGGACGATGCCTCCGAGGAAACCGCCGCCTGGGTAGAGGCCCAGAACAAGGTGACCGATGCATATCTCAAGAAGATACCTTTCCGCGCAAAACTTCTGAAGCGCCTCACGGAAGTTTCCAACTATGAGAAGGTTGGCGTTCCCGGCAAGCGCAAGAACGGAAAGTGGTATTATTACCGTAACGACGGCCTCCAGAACCAGAGCGTCCTCTATGAGATGGACTCTCCGGATGCTGAGCCACATGTATTCCTTGACCCCAACACCCTAAGTGAAGACGGCACCGTGGCCCTCAAGGGCGTGTATTTCTCCAACGATGGCAAGTACGCCGCATACACCATTTCCCGCAGCGGAAGTGACTGGGAAGAAATCTACGTTATGGATGCACAGACCCGCGAACTCCTTGAAGACCACATTGTGTGGGCAAAGTTTACCGGCGCTTCATGGCGCGGTGACGGATTCTACTACAGCGCCTATGACGCCCCCGCCGGCGACGGCCATGAGTTCAGCGGCAAGAACGAAGTACACAAGATCTACTATCACAAGGTTGGCACTCCCCAGAGCGAAGACCAGCTCTTCTTCTCCAACCCCGCAGAACCCCTGAGGTTCTACCAGGTAAGCGTGAACGATGAGGAAACCATGGCCTTCCTGTACGAGGACGGCGCCGACATTGGCAACAACCTCTACGTCATGGATCTCCGTAAACCCGGCTCCAAATGGGTCCAGATTACCCGCGACATGAAGAACTCCTGCACCACGGCGGAAACGGACGGCGACAAGATTTACCTCTTCACCAACCTTGACGCCCCCATGAACAAGCTGGTTGTAACCGACATCAAGAATCCGAAGGTGTGGAAGGATGTGATTCCTGAAAGTGACAGCGTTCTGGAAGATGTTTCCTTCATCACGGACCTTATCATTGCCTCCTACAGCAAGGACGCATCCACCCATGCATACCTTTACGACCTTACCGGCCGCCAGGTGGAGGAAATCCACCTTCCCGGCGTTGGCAGTGCAGGTTTCAACTGCCGTAAAGGCGAGCCCTGGTGCTACTACTCATACGCGTCCTTCACCACTCCCGGAACGGTATACCACTGGAACATTGAAACCGGCGAAAGCACCGTTTACAAGCAGCCCAAGACCGCTTTCGACCTCTCCGACATGGAGACGGAACAGGTATTCTTCCCCTCCAAGGACGGCACCAAAATCCCCATGTTCATCACCCATAAGAAAGATATCAAGCTTGACGGCAGCAATCCCGTATATCTCTACGGCTACGGCGGCTTCAATATCTCCCTGCCTCCTTCCTTCTCCGCTTCCCGCGTCCCCTGGTTCGAGCACGGCGGCATCTACGCCCAGGTGAACCTCCGCGGCGGCTCTGAGTATGGCGAGGCCTGGCACCTTGCCGGTACAAAGATGCAGAAGCAGAACGTTTTTGACGATTTCATCGGCGCTGCAGAGTGGCTCATCGCCAAAGGCTATACCTCTCCGGAGAAGCTTGCCATAGTGGGCGGCAGTAACGGCGGCCTTCTTGTCGGCGCCTGCATGACCCAGAGGCCGGAACTCTACGCCGTGGCAATCCCCCAGGTGGGCGTCATGGACATGCTCCGCTACCACAAGTTCACCATCGGCTGGAACTGGGCCCCGGACTACGGCACCTCTGAAGACTCCGAGGAAATGTTCAAGTACCTCTACGGCTACTCTCCGCTCCACAACCTGAAGCCCGGCACCAAGTATCCCGCCACCCTGGTCACCACCGCCGACCATGACGACCGCGTGGTCCCCGCACACTCCTTCAAGTTCGCGGCAACCCTCCAGGAGTGCAATGCCGGCAACAAGCCCCAGCTTATCCGCATAGACTCCAAGGCCGGCCACGGTGGCGGCAAGCCCCTGGCAAAGGTTCTTGAGGAGCAGGCCGATATCTACTCCTTCATAATGAAGAACCTGGGAATGAAGTACTAGCGGCGGGAGAACTCGCAGCCGCAGAACAGCTGGTTGTAGAAGTTCTCTTCCTTAATAATCTGATTTCGGCGCTCCTGAAGACCTCCGGAGCGCCAGTTTTTTGCCCACCAGGTAACGCCCGTAACCTGACTGCACGCCCACTCGCCGGCCGCATTTACCTGCTCCAGGCTCTTCCAGCGGGAAGAGGCCAGCGTGGTGGAAAGAGTGTCAAAGCCATTCTCCGAGGCATACTTCGCAGCGCGAAGCAGCCGGTGCTTGAAACACTCCATGCAGCGGGCGCCGCGTTCCGGCTCCGTCTCAAGACCAACCGTACAGCCAAGCCATTCAGAGTGGTCATAGCCATCCTCCACTATCTCCAGGCCCCACTTGCGGGCATAGCGTATACACTCCCCGAGACGGTGCTCGTACTCGTCCCGGGGAGTGATGTTTGAATTTGAATAGAAGATTACCGGCTTTATGCCGTTTTGCCCCATCCACTCTACAATTGCGCCGGAACACGGCGCGCAGCAGGCGTGGAGAAGGACCTTTTCCATGCTTAGCAGTACATGCCGCCGTTAACGGCGATTACCTGACCGGAAACATAGGAAGAGAGATCGGAGCCAAGGTAGAGAGCGGTGTTGGCAATCTCTTCCACGGTTGCGCCGCGCTTCATGGGGATGAGGCGGATGAACTCGTCCTTAACGGCCTGGGGGAGAACCTCAGTCATCTCAGTGATGACATATCCCGGGGCAATTGCATTGGCCCTGATGCCGCGTGCGCCCATTTCCTTGGCGACGCTCTTTGCCATTGCAATGAGGCCGGCCTTGGAAGCGGAGTAGTTTACCTGGCCGGGATTGCCGGTCTGGCCGGCGATGGAGGCCATATTGATGATGCTTCCACTTCTCTGGCGCGCCATCACGGGAACCACAGCGTGGATGAAGTTGAAGGCGCCTTTCATGTTCACCGCTATCACCGCATCCCACTGCTCCTCGCTCATGCGCATCACAAGGCCGTCCTTGGTGATGCCGGCGTTGTTCACAAGTATGTCTATGCGGCCGAACTCCTTGACGATTTCTTCCACAACGGTCTGGGTTTCGTCAAACTTTGCAGCGTTTGATGCATAGGCTTTAACCTTGTGGCCGTAGGCCTCTATCTCACGTACGGTTTCTTCCGCCGCTTCGTTGATTACAAGGTCAGTGAAGGCCACGTCTGCGCCCTCGGAAGCATATTTAAGGGCAATGGCCTTGCCAATACCCCTTGCCGCGCCCGTTATAAGCGCCACTTTTCCGTCCAAAAGTCCCATAAAATACAATAATTTGAGGCTGCAAATATACTATATTTTTGCCTTTTTTCTTATATTTGCAAAGTATGAAAAAGATTATCTCTCTCCTTGCGCTGCTGTTTGTCGCCGTGGCGGCATCGGCCCAGATTAAGACCTACGCGGACAATGAGACCGCTACGTTCATCATCGGCCTTGACAGTTATTTCTACGGGGACAGCGGTTCCCTGGGGTTCAGCGTCAAGGGTAAGGATATGCGGGCAGCGGTGCTCTCAGGCACTGTCTCAATTAACGGAGAGGTCATTGAAGAGGGGGAAGGAGACATAGTAATTGGCACCCATGATTTTACGGGGGACCAGCAGGTGGAACTGGTTGTCGCCAGGCGCTCGCGCGAGGCCCTGTACGCCGTAGTATATCAGTATCACTCCGGGGAGTGGGAGGTAATAGGCCGCATTGGCGCGGCCGATGAAGGAGCCCGCGAGATCCGCGTTTTCCGCCAGGCATTCACCATCCGCAACAAGCGTACAAACGCCTTATATACTTGGACTTACCATGCTCCCAAATTCGACTTCAAGTCTTCGGACGGCATAGAGGACCCCACACCATCACTCTAATCTTTTCTCAAGGCCATGTCTACAGAACTATCCTTTTCTCCCTCCATGAAAATGGCGGAACTGCTGGAAAAGGACGCATCCCTGCTTGGCGTATTTGCCAGGATGGGGCTGTCCTTCGGCTATGGAGACGCCACGGTGGGAGAGGTATGCGGCGCTGCCGGAATAGATGCAAAGACCTTTATTTTAATCTGCAAGGTGTACGCCCAGAACGGCTGGCGCCCCGGGCCCGAAGACCTTGAGGGAACAGACAACAGCGTCATAGTAACATACCTCAGCCGCTCCCACGACTACTATGTAAACGTTGCCCTGAGGGACCTTGCCTCCGGCATAGGCCGCATGATGTGCCCTTGCGAGGAGGCACACCAGAGGGTTATCTGGAAGTTCTTCTCTGATTTCAAGGAGGAGCTGGAAAAGCACTTCGAATACGAGGAAACAAAGGTTTTTCCTTATGTGAACGATCCCGCCGCCCGTATTGCGCTAGGCTCCTATGAGGAAGACCACTCCGGCGTCTCGGAAACCCTGGAAGACCTCCGGAACCTTGTCATGACACACCTTCCCGCCAGTGCAGACCAGCAGGAGGCCTTCAAGGTCCTTTCCGGCATCAATTCCCTTGAGGCCGATATCCGCTGCCACATTCTCCTTGAGGAAACCGCCCTGGAAGGCCGCAGGGCTGAAGAGCCGGAAACTGATGACACCCTTTCGCCCCGGGAGAAGGAAATCCTTGTCTGTGTTGCCAGAGGCATGCTCAACAAGGAGATTGCCGATGTGAACAACATCTCCATCCACACCGTCATCACTCACCGCAAGAACATTACCCGAAAGACCGGCATCAAGACCGTGGCTGGCCTTACAGTATACGCACTTCTCAATAATCTCATTGATATTAATTCCGTAGAGTAATGAACTACACTAAGTATCTCAAATTCTATCCCGACTTCCCCATCGAGGGTGTAAATTTCGTGGACATCATTCCCCTTATCCAGAATAAGGACGTGTTCCGTGGCATTATCCGTGACCTTGGCAAACTTTGCTCAAGCCCCAACATCGTGGCCCCTGAGGCCAGAGGCTTCCTGTTCGCCGCCCCCATGCTCACGGAGTGCGACAACATTGAGAACGTGATTCCATTCCGTAAATCCGGAAAACTCCCTTACAACAGCGGAGACCTCGTTGGCCTTGACATCACCAAGGAATACGGTAAGGACAAGATTTTCTTCCGCATCTCTGATGTTGCCGCCGGTAAACTTGAGAACGGTGTGTTCAACGTAACCTTCTTTGACGATATCCTTGCCACCGGCGGAACGGCCGTGGGCATTGCAGAAGGCCTTCAGGGCCACAAAGTGGCAATTGACGGCAAGGAGTATCCCATCAAGGTCACGGACTTCGTGTTCCTGGTGGAAATCCTTGGCCTTGGCGGCCGCGAAGCCTGCGAGGCCATCGCTCCCGTCAAGTCCATAATGCAGGTTACCGAGTAATCTTTACCTTTTTACTCGACGGATTGAGATTGATCACCCCAAAACACAGCAGGGTCAGAGGATTTACGAATCTCACTACTCTGCCACACATCATATGTATATTTTGGGTTTCTCCTACCATCATACTCGTCATCTACCAACCTAAAGACTCCATTTTCAACAAGCACTGTCTCTGGTTCGCATGCGCATCCAATCGTGAATCCTGCCGTAAAAGTTCCTTCGATTGCGTCAGATGTGACTTTAGTAATTGTGACCTTGCATGATGTGATTGGATACCAGTTGTATATAACACGATTGTCTGCAAAACCACTTTCATCGACACCCCAAACAAATTCCTCGGTACGAACTTCATTATAAGGGTTATTGGACTCGATGATGGTTCCACTCTTTGCCTGTTCATATGGGATATCAAGCCATACAGTTAAATCGGTACTTACCCATTCATTTCCGATGTTATTTAAAAGAGTATCAATACAGGGCACTCCGGTTTCCTTACCAATGCGTTTCTTTTTTGTCGTTTCAACGCAAAGGATAATATGAGGGGAATCATTTCGAGTTACAGTATTCCACACCATAATGGTCCTTGCGCCATACAGAGACGATTCACTGAGCTGGTTGAATTTATAGCCCCCACATTCAAATCCGAATAAGGAATACTTATTTGTCCTCTTCTCGGAATATGGATTAAAATCAATTTTACATGAATGAACCGTCAATACTGATACCGCAGACAGAAGAGCCACAATACCTCTAACGCCATACTTCCGCATAATCAAGTTTCATTAAAGTGTTTCGTCAAATATAACAGTAATAACTCCGTATTCTTCTTCAGGCTCGTTGTCTGAATGATATGAATATGGTATCAGGAGCAACTCTTCAGTCCCCCAAGGCCTGAGAGTCTTTAGAAGTTCCACGAATTCTTCGTTTTCCAGCATATCAGACCCGAACTCAGCCCAAGTGGGCCAGTGGTCATAAACAAGGGTTGAACCCGTACAAGTGGTAAATTCTAATTAGAAGTGCAACACACTTCAAAAGTCAAAGTTAAATAATTGTTTGCAATATTCCAACGGGGGCCTGTAACCTAGCGACTTACGGGGCCTATGCGTAAATTACCGAGTAATCTTTGCAACCCGGTTGCAGGCAAAACGCCGTAGCTTTGCAACAAGAAAAGAAGCAAAGCTATGGCACACGAACATAATCACGAGCATCATTATCACCACGAGGAGGAAGAGGGTCACGGCAGACTGATCAAGATCATTGCCGCGGCGGTTCTTCTTGCAGTAGCCGTTATAATAGAGAAAAAGACTGACTGGGCAACCTGGCAGTATCTTCTGATATATCTCGTCCCGTATCTGATTGTGGGCTGGGACACGCTCAGGGAGGCCGCCGAAGGCCTTTTCCACGGCGAGGCCCTCAGCGAGGATTTCCTCATGAGCATCGCCACGCTGGGCGCCCTGGTAATAGGGCAGTTCCCGGAGGCCGTCTTCGTAATGCTGTTCTTCCAGGTAGGAGAGATGTTCGAGGAAGTGGCCGAAGGCCGCAGCCGCAAGTCGATATCGCACCTTATGGATATCCGTCCGGACTCTGCGAACGTGGAGCGGGACGGTGAACTAATCACAGTTCATCCGGAAGATGTGAACCCCGGCGAAACCATCCTCATCAAACCCGGCGAAAAGGTTCCTATGGACGGCATCGTCATAGAAGGCAGGTCCAGCCTTGATACCGTGGCCCTAACCGGCGAAAGCGTGCCCAGAAGCATCCGTGAGGGCGATGAAATCCTCTCCGGCTGCGTTAACCTGAGCGGCGTCCTGAGGGTGAAAACCACAAAGGCCTTCGGGGAATCCACGGTCGCAAAGATTCTGGACCTTGTGGAAAACGCAGCCGAGAAAAAGTCCCGCAGCGAGAGCTTCATTACCCGTTTTGCAAAGGTTTATACACCAATAGTGGTGTCGCTGGCCGTACTGGTTGTCATTGTCCCCGGAGCCATTACCGGGCAGTGGGCAACCTGGCTTTACCGGGGACTCATGTTCCTTGTGGTGTCCTGCCCCTGCGCGCTTGTGATATCGGTCCCGCTCACTTTCTTCGGCGGGCTTGGAGGCGCGTCCCGGAAGGGAATCCTTGTGAAGGGAGCCAACATGCTGGATGCCCTTGCAGGCCTTAAGACCGTGGTCTTTGACAAGACCGGAACCCTTACGGAAGGTGTTTTCGAAGTGACGGCCGTGCATCCTCAGGTCATAGACCAGACAGAGCTTCTGCACCTTGCCGCCCACGTTGAGCGCCACTCTACGCACCCCATTGCAATGGCGCTGCGTAACGCATACCCCGATGAGCACGACTCCTGCACCATAGAGAACGTCCGCGAGACCGCAGGGCACGGAATCCTCGCCTCGGTGAACGGCAGGGAAGTTGCCGTGGGTAATGCCAAACTCATGGAAAAGGTGGGTGCGGAATCCCGCCCCTGCCACCATCAGGGCACCATCGTCCATGTTGCAATTGACGGGGAGTACGCCGGACATATCGTCATATCTGACCGCGTAAAGGCCGATGCCCCCACCGCCATCCAGGCCCTCCACGCCGCCGGAATAACCCAAACCGTGATGCTCACCGGGGACGATGAAAAAGTGGCCTCAGCCGTTGCCTCCGCCGTAGGAGTGGACTCTTTCCGTGCCGGGCTCCTTCCCGCTGGAAAGGTTGAGGTCCTTGAAGAACTGCTGCCTCAGGGCCGCCTGGCCTTTGTTGGTGACGGCATCAACGACGCCCCCGTCCTCACCCGGGCCGATGTAGGCATAGCCATGGGCGCCCTCGGTTCAGACGCCGCCATAGAGGCCGCCGACGTCGTGCTCATGGACGACAAGCCCTCCAAGGTTGCCACCGCCGTACGCGTTGCCCACCGGACTCTCCGGATAGCCCGTGAGAACATCTGGTTTGCAATTGGTGTGAAGGTGCTGGTGCTGCTTCTTGCCGCCCTTGGCCTTGCCACCATGTGGATGGCCGTCTTCGCCGACGTGGGCGTCACCGTCCTGGCGGTGCTTAACGCCACCCGCGCCCTCCGTTAGCCTCACCCAGCACGCTCCCGTCACGCCAGGGCACAAAAACGGCCAAAAACGTGGCCGCGGATGACATGTGCCTTTATGCCATGGCGGCTTCGACGTCGTCGGGGGCGATAGGGAGACGGCTGTGGCCAAGGCGGCGGGCGCCGGTTTCAGTGACAAGGACATCGTCCTCCAGACGGATGCCGCCAAAGTCATAGTAGCCCTCAAGTTTGGCGTAGTTGACGAAGTCTTTGCCAAGGCCTTCTTTCTTGAACTTTTCTATGAGTGCCGGGATAAAGTAAATGCCGGGTTCGTCGGTGATTACGTGTCCGGGACGCAGGCGGCGGGCCATGCGCAGGGACCCAAGACCAAGCTGTTTGGCGCGGGTCTGGTCCGGATCGTAACCCACCAGGTTCTCACCAAGGTCTTCCATGTCGTGAACGTCCAGGCCCATGTTGTGGCCAAGGCCGTGGGGCTGGAACAGGCCGGCAATGCCGCAGGCAACCATCTCGTCAAGGTCTCCGCGGACAAGGCCCAGGGCGCTGAGGCCCTCCAGCATCTTGCGGGCTGTTGCAAGGTGCACTTCACGGTAGGTGATGCCGGGTTTGGTGAGGGAGAAAGCATGCTCATTGCACTCGTAAACAATCTGGTAAATGTCCTTCTGCTTTGCGGTGAATTTGCCGGCGGTAGGGTATGTGCGAGTGAAGTCGGAGGCATAGTGTTCGTTACTCTCCACGCCGGCGTCGATGACCATGAGCTTTCCGGGCTCTATAGTCTTGTCGTGCAGGTGGTTGTGGAGCGTTTCACCGTGCTGGGTGAGGATGGTGGGGAAGGAAACGCCCCAGCCCTTTGCAAGGGCCACGGCCTCCATCTTGCCAACTATCTCCTGCTCCACTATTCCAAGTTTAATGGAGTCACGGGCAACGGAGTGCATTTCCACGCCAAGGTCACATGCGGCGTCAATGGCTTCTATCTCTTCAGCTTCCTTTATAAGACGCATGGAGATGACGGCCTCCGTGAGCGGCCTGGAAACATAGCGCTCAACGCGGGCGCGGTATGTGAGCTCCATGAGCTTAAGCGTGTTGTAGTAACGTGAAGGGGCAAGGTAGTGCAGTTTGCGTCCGGCCTTGTGTACAACGGACAGAGCATTTGAAAGTGCTCCGTAAGGCGCTGTGCCGGAAACGCCCACGCTTGCCGCAAGCGATGCCACGGTGGGCTGTGGGCCCATCCAGATTATGTCGTCTATGTCTACATCGTCCGCAAAGATGGTTTCCGCGCCGCTGTCTATGTCCAGGATGGCGGCGTAAAGGGGCTTGTCAAGGCCGAAGAAATACAGCCAGGAGCTATCCTGACGCCATTTGTAGCAATTGTCTTTATATTGGGCAGGGGCTTCTGCATTGCCTATGAAAAGGACTATACCGCTTTCTCCGGCGTCCCTCATTTTCTTAAGGAGGGTCTGACGCCTTCTGACATATACTTCTTTCTGGAACATATTGGTACGCGTTTTGTTTGTTCAAATATAATCAATTTTTTTGGCCTATGGAAACTTTCATCGCTATTGCCGCCATCATACTTGGCATTATTGGAATTGTGGGGAGCATTGTCCCCGGCATACCCGGTCCGCCGCTCAGCTGGATTGGCATGCTTCTCCTTTATGCATGGGGCAGCGGAGCAAACAGCGCGGGTGATCCCCTGTCGCTCACGGTCCTTCTGGTCTGGCTTGGCATTGTCATAGTTGTAAGCATATTGGACTATGTGGTCCCAGCATATTTTACAAAGCTTACAGGCGGGTCCAAATATGGGGCCTGGGGCGCTATTGCAGGCCTGTTCGTGGGCCTCATCATTCCTCCTGTCGGAATGATTGTGGGCGCTCTGCTTGGCGCTTTCATTGCAGAACTTGTATTTGCAAACAAGGATTTCCCGGCTTCCGTAAAATCCGCATTCGGCGCTTTCATGGGCTTCATGTTCGGGACCGGACTCAAGCTCATTACCTGCGCAGTAATGATGTTCTACATTGTGATTTACGCTTTTTAATGCAGGTTCGGGGGACCTGCGTCACTTTTCTCGATTATAGTTTTTATCTTGTCCGCCATGATTAAAGAAGTGGCGGACATTATTATGCCCCGGCAGTGCCTGGTGTGTGGAAGGACGCTCGGTCTGCACGAGCGCCATCTGTGCATATGGTGCGCATCGGACCTTCCGTTCACCTACTATTGGGAGCACTCGCACAACACCATGGCCGGCAAGTTCAACGGTCTCCTGGAAAAGTTCAGGGAAGATGGAGAGGCAATGGATTATTCCTACGCCACGGCCCTCCTTTTCTATCATGGGGATAATCCGTACAAGGAGATTCCCCGCGCGGTAAAGTACCATTACAACATATCTGCCGGCCGTTTCTTTGCCTCTCTTCTGGGCCGATATATGTCCGGCGCCAGGCAGTTCCGGGACGTAGACGCCGTAATTCCCGTGCCGCTTCACTGGCTAAGGAGACGCCGCAGGGGCTACAACCAGGCGGAGGTCATTGCCGCCGCAATTGCCCGTGAACTTGGTGCCCAGCTGCTGCCAAAGGCCCTTGTACGGCGCCGCAGAACCTCCACACAAACCCGCCTTGATGCTGCTTCCCGCCTCCAAAATGTTCGCGGCGTTTTCCGCGTCCGCCAGCTCCCGGAAGGCCTCCGCCATGTGCTCCTGGTTGACGACACCTTCACCACCGGCGCCACCCTCGCCGCCTGCTACCTCACCCTCCGCCCCGCCCTCGGCACAGCCGTCCGCATCTCCGTCGCTACACTGTCTGTTGTAGATTCATGGTAAAAAATGTAAATTTGCAGACTTATGGAACTGTTTTACGCATACGAGATATCCGGCAGTACGGTGAGGCTGTCGCAGGAGGAGAGCCAGCACTGCGTGAGGGTACTCAGGCACCGTGCGGGTGATGAGATTGACGTCATTGACGGAGAAGGCACGCTGTATCACTGCCGGCTTACTGACGATAATCCCAAGGGAGCGGAAGCCTCTGTTCTGTCCTGTGAAAAGAACTGGCACTCGCACCCGTATCACCTTACCATCGGCTGCTGCCCCACCAAGAACAACGACCGTTTTGAATGGTTTGTGGAAAAGGCAACTGAGCTGGGCGTGGACAGGATAGTGCCTCTGATTGGAGAGCGTTCTGAGCGCAAGGTTTACAAGACGGAAAGGGCGCAGAAGATAGCTCTTTCTGCAACCAAGCAGTCGCTCAAGGCAAAGATTCCGGACGTGGCGGAGCCTGTGACAGTGAAGGCGTTCCTGAAAGGAGAGATTCCCAATCAGGTCGGGGCATCTCTGCACATGATTGCCTACTGCTTTGATGGAGAGACGCCGCGAACCAGCATAAAAGAAGCCCTGGCTGGGTACCAGGGCTCAGATATTACTGTTCTGATAGGTCCTGAAGGGGATTTCTCCCCGGAGGAAGCCGCTCTTGCCATAGCAAACGGCTACACCCCCATCCACCTTGGCCCTTCCCGCCTCCGTACGGAAACCGCCGCAGTAACGGCAGCCGAAGCCGTCTACTTCAGGTATCTGTAGACCCCCTTGTCATCCGCGGCCACGTTTTACCGCATTTTCGTGGCCTCCCATGACGTGCCTGTCATCCGCGGCCACGTTTTTGGCCGTTTTTGTGGCCTGGCGTAACGGGAGGGTTACTTCCGGATAATCTCTATCTCACCCCTTAACCCAACCTTCAGGATTTGCGAAGCTTTTCCTGTGGACTGGGTGTCTACGGACGGGGGGACTACAAAGTCCACGGCGTCTTTGATCTCCTGGGAAATCTCCGAGAACCTTAAAGGAGCAGTCTCTCCGGAGATGTTGGCAGATGTGCTCACAAGAGGCCGTCCAAGCTTGAAAACCAGTTGTTTGCACCAGTCCATGAGGGGGATCCGTATGCCAACGGAGCCGTCTTCGGCCACGGCGTTCCAGGCAATGTGCCAGCGGTCGCCTCTCTCCCCGGCCTTACCGGCCTGGGCCTCGGGATAGATGATTGTCATGGGGGCATCGTTCACTTCCACAAGGTCTACGGCAATGGAGGGAACCTCGCGGACATACTTTGCAACCATGTCAAGGTCGCAGGCCAGGAGCGCCAGGGACTTGGCCCCGGGACGTTTTTTGATATCGAACACCTTTGCGACAGCCTCCGGATTGGTGGCGTCACAGCCAATGCCCCAGACGGTGTCCGTGGGATAGAGTATGGTGCCTCCTGCGCGGAGTACCCTAAGGGCTTCAGAGAGTATTTCTTCCGGTTTCATGGAAACTTGTGATTACTGGATAATGGTCAGAGTACGGGACTTTGTCTATGATGCATTCCGTGGCTTTCAGGCCGGAGGGATACAGGATGTAATCTATCCTCAGGAGCGGCCACAGGCTGCGGTGTGTGGCACCCCAGCCTTTGCCGGCGGCAGTGAATGCATCGTGCCGGCCGCGGATGAACCGAATATAAGTATAGGACAGCGGCGTATCGTTGAAATCGCCCAGAACAACGGAGTTCTCCGCAGCCTTCAGTACCTTTGCCACCTGCTTGGGCCTCTCGGAAATGGCGCGGCTCATCTTGCGCTCCGTTTCCTCAACGGCTCCGTCTTTCTTGACCAGGGCGGGAAGCGAAATGTTGTAGCTCTCGAAGTGGCAGTTGTACAGCCTTAAAACAGAGCTGTCCAGCCGGACATCGGTATAGATGGCCAGGTTGGTGGACTTCTCGAAGGTCTCTTTGCCCTTGTCCTCGAACCCCCTGCGGCTTAGGGTTACGTTGCCAAAACGGCCTTTCTGGCCGGTGAAAACGTAGTACTCTGCCTTATAACCGGGGAAATGCTTCTGGAGCCAGGCATCCGGCTGCTCTGAAAGCGGAAGCCAGAATTCCTGGAGGCAGATGATGTCCGCGTCAAGGCTGCGGAGGTAGCGGACAGTGGAGTCGGCAAGGACCATCCTGGGGGTGTCCGGAAAGCCGTGCGCAAACAGGCCTACGTTGTAGGAAACCACCTTCAGGGTAGGTTTAGGAAGGTCCGAGGGGCGGTCCAGCTGGTAGTATCGGCCAGCAAAAAAGAGGGAGGGAAGAAGGGCGATGGCAAGAAGTGGCCTCATGTGCGAGCGGCGGAAAAGCGACCACACAAAAAGCACCAGAACTATTGGAAACACCACCGGATAAAGCAGGCCGAAAAGCGTGAAGAACCATGCCTTGGCCGGGTCTATAACCACCGAGACATAGCTTAGGAGCAGCAGTGACGACATGAAAAGCGACACGCTCCCGAACGAGAGCCTGGAAAGCCAGTGCCGTTTCTTCTTTTCAGCCATTTACATCAGGGATCCTTTTCTTTTCCAGCGGCGCACCAGCAGGAAGCCGAACAGCGCGCCTCCAAGGTGTGCAAAGTGGGCTATGCTTATCTGCGTTCCGGTAATGCCAAGGAAGAGTTCCAGGGCGACGAAAATGCCAACCCACCACTTCGCGTCAAGGGTGACAGGTGGAAATATCAGGGTAAGACGGGCTTCCGGGTAAAGCATCGCAAATGCCACCAGGACGCCGTATATGGCACCCGAAGCTCCTACCATGGGGGTCATCATGGCGGCAGTAAGGTTGCCGCCCAGATATGTAATCTCAAGCCATTCCACGCCTGTATGCAGGGCAACCGCGCCAAGGCCAGTGATAAGGTAAAAGGCAATGAAATCCTTTGTTCCCAGCTCTCTTTCCACCACGGAGCCGAACATCACCAGCGTGTACATGTTGAACAGAATGTGCCAGAATCCGCCGTGCATGAACATGTGCGTGAGGATCTGCCACCAGTGGAAATACGTAGATTTCGGATAAAACATTGCGAATGTCCCTATCATGAAATCCTCGTTGATGAGCGTAGCCACGAACATGATTAAGTTCAAGTACAGGAGGTTCCTGGTAACTACGGGTATGTTTTGCAAAAATCTTGGTGCCATCAGAATCTCTTTTCAATTTCTTCCAGCGGGACGATTGAAATAATCCTCTTCCCGGATGGTGTAAATTCAGGGTTTTCTTCCTGAAGGAGGGCGTCCACAAGACGCTGTGCCTCAATGGGAGAGGCTGGCTTCCGTGCCCCGGCGGCACCCACGGCGGCGAACTTCTGCGCCAGGGTCTGCTCCATTACTCCGGGGAGGGAACTGTGGTCATCGGCCAGGATGGAGAGTATGTTTCGCACCAACTCTTCCGCTTTTCCAGGCTCCGCGGAGAAGCCTTCCGGGACGGCGTTCACGGCCACTGTGTCCTTTCCCAGCGGGACGATGTCGAACCCCAGTCCGGCAAGGAGCGAGGCGTTGTCCTCAAACAGGAGCTTTCCTTCCACGCCCACATTCACCTGCTCCGGAAACAGCGCCGTCTGGCTCACGTGGGCATTGGCGGTAAGCGCTTTCAGGAACCGTCCGTACAGCAGCCTCTCCATGGCCCTCCGCACATGCACCATCATTATTCCGGAGGCCGATTGCGTAAGGATATATCGTCCCTGAACCACCAGGATCTGTGCCGTCGGAAGAGTCCTTTCCTGGAACAGGACGCCGTAATTCTCATGCTTGTCCACATGTGAGGCATAGCCCCCAACCGTCATTCCAGGACTTGATCCGGGAATCTCCTCCATGGGATCGAAGGGGTTATAGTTGAAATCCGCACCCTCCGACGGCATTGCCTGCGGCTTGTATTCCCTGAAGCTTGGGCCAATGACGGGCATATCCTTCTCCTCCGGATTGTCAAAGTCGATGCCGCCGCCCACGCCGGAGCGCCCCAGCACCTCCTTCACCGCGCCCAGAACCGTCTGGAACAGCATCTGTTCCTCCTCGAACTTTATCTCCGTCTTGGTGGGGTGGATGTTAACGTCCATGCTTGCCGGGTCAACTTCCAGGAAGAGGAAGTACGATGGCGTCACGCCGTCCGGGATGAGGTTCTCATACGCCTTCATAACGGCTTTATGGAGGTACGGGCTGCGGAAGAACCGGCCATTCACGAAGAAGAACTGGTTGCCAAGGGTCTTCTTGGCGCTTTCCGGCTTGCCCACGAACCCGCACAGGTTGCCGATGGAAGTTTCCGCGTGCACGTCCATGATTTCTCCCACAACGCCTGGCCCCAGAAGGTCCTGGATGCGGAATTTGAGGGAGCGGCCTGGCTTTACCACATGGATGTCTTTTCCGTTGTGGGTGAGGGTGAAGGCAATGTCCGGACGGGTTATTGCTACGCGCTGGAATTCTTCCACTATGTGGCGGAGCTCTACGCTGTCGCTTTTCAGGAATTTACGCCTTGCGGGGATGTTGTAGAAGAGGTTCCTTACCGCGAAGTTGCAGCCCGTGGGCGCCTGGACTTCCTTTGTGCCGGTGTGCTCGGAGCCCGCCATGGTTACTTCCACGCCGGTCTCATCCTCCGCCCTGCGGGTTCTAAGCGTTACTTCCGATACTGCAGCAATGGATGCCAGCGCCTCTCCGCGGAAGCCGAAGGTCTCTATCCGGTGCAGGTCTTCCGCCGATGCCAGCTTTGACGTTGCATGACGCTCGAAGCAGAGGACAGCATCGTCCGGGGACATCCCGCAGCCATTGTCAATTACCTGGATGAGCGTGCGTCCAGCATCAAGGATTATCACCTTGACATCCATCGCTCCCGCATCCACGGCATTCTCCATGAGTTCCTTCACCACGGAAGCCGGCCTTTGCACCACCTCCCCCGCGGCAATCATGTCTGCGATATTCTTAGGTAATATCCTTAATACCATATTATCGTTGCAGCAACTACACTTTTATAATAGTTCAAAAAATTTCGTAAAAAATACCAAAACTGCCGCTACAAGCAGCAATGTTACTATGGTGATTATGCCATGAACTTTATTCATGGAGCTGCGTGTTTTCTGGTAGTTGCCGCCGCGAAAAGCGCCCCTTAGGCTGCTTCCGGGGATGTACGTACCGTCTTTGGCGGCTTTTTCATTGCTGCCGTCAACATCGCCGAACATCTGGCGCCGCTTTTCCTCCTCCGGGTCATAGTACCGCGGCTTGTAATTGAATACCCTGTGTTCCTGGTTCCCGAAAAACCCAAAATTGAATCCTGCCATAATATGCAAAGATACAAAAAACTCCTGAATTGCCCCGCCATCCGCAAAAACGCCCCTTTTTAGGGACGGCGGCCTCCAATACGCTCCTCCGTCCGTAAAAACGGCCTTTTTTAGGGACAAGACAGGCTAAAACAAACGCCCATCCTTAAAAACGGCTGTTTTCAAGGACGGACACCTATTTGTTGATGGCAAATGCTATTTGCCTAATCCTTTCTTGGCGGCGGCGCTGAGTTCGTCGTACAGTGCATCGGTCTTCTCAAGGAGTTCCTTGCGGATGCTATCGAAGCACACCTTGGGCTTCTCTGCCCCGGAGCTCTTCACAACCTTCTCGCGAAGGTCGTTGTAAAGATCTACGGCTTTGTCAATGAGGTTTGCAATCTCGTCGGCGTTCTTTCCGGGATTAACGTTCAGGAACAGCGTGCAGTCGTCCACAAATGCACCGATTACATACTCGATGTCTTTCTTGATGTCTCTTAAATTCATATCTCTTTGAATTAATTCACTGCAAAGATAGCAATTTTATTTGATTCGCCGGTCCCTTGCGATGCATCAGATAACAAGACGCAAAGAAGCGGAAAAAGATTTACATCTCTGCCGATAAAAAATAAATAAGCCTACTTGAACAGCGCCCGCACCAGGGCGGGGATGTCCGCCACCTTGACAAGCTCGATGCCGGATGGTTTGGTGTCAAAGTGGGTGTAGGAACTGACAAAAATCTTTTTGAATCCAAGGCGTGCGGCTTCAACCGCGCGCCTTGCTGCCTGTGATACGGGGCGTATTTCACCGCTGAGGCCAACCTCTCCGGCAAAGCAGACATCGGCCGGGATGCTGTAGTCGAAGTTGGAAGAGAGGACGGCGCAGATTACGGCAAGGTCGCAGGCGGGGTCCGTGATGCGAAGGCCGCCGGCCATGTTCAGGAACACGTCCTTCTGGCCAAGCTTGAAGCCGGCACGGCGCTCAAGCACCGCCAGGAGCATGTTCAGGCGGCGTACGTCAAAGCCTGTTGCGCTCCTCTGCGCAGTGCCATACACTGCCGATGACACCAGCGCCTGAACCTCAAAGAGGAACGGCCGGTTGCCGTCCAGCATGGCGCAGATGGCGGTGCCGGAAAGGCCTTCCTCGTGCATGGGGATAAGCATTTCCGACGGGTTCTCCACCTCGCGTAGCCCCTTTCCGGTCATCTCGAAAACGGCTAGTTCCGCCGTTGAGCCAAAGCGGTTCTTGATGCTTCTGAGCACCCTGTAGGCCCCACGGTTTTCTCCTTCGAACTGAAGGACAACATCCACTATATGTTCAAGTATCTTGGGACCGGCAATGGTGCCTTCTTTGGTAATATGGCCAATCAGGATTACGGGAATTCCGGAGCCTTTTGCAAAGCGCAGCAGCGTCGCGGCCACTTCCTTTATCTGGCTCACGCTTCCTGCGGTAGAATCTACGGAAGGGCAGTACATGGTCTGGACGGAATCCACAATGAGAAGATCCGGGGCAACCTTTTCCGCCTCTTCCAGGATGGCGGTCATATCCGTCTCGCTGTAAATGAGGCAGCTGGAGGCATCTCCTCCAAGGCGGTCTGCCCTCATCTTCACCTGTTTCACGCTTTCCTCTCCGGTGACGTACAGGGTTTTGAGCTCAGGTCTTCCAAGAGGCAACTGCAGGGACAGCGTACTTTTGCCGATACCCGGCTCTCCGCCCATCAGAACCAGCGAGCCCTTGACGATGCCCCCGCCCAGCAGGCGGTCTACCTCCGGGGAGCCCAGGGACACCCTGTCCTCTGCCGCCACGGAAACGTCCTTGAGTGGCATGGGTTTATGTCCGGTACCCGGTACGGATACCGCAGCTGGGCGTTTCCCCGTCACAACTTCCTTCTCTATCATGGTGTTCCATTCCCCGCAGGCAGGGCACCGGCCCATCCATTTGGAGTACTCGTTTCCGCAGTTGGAGCAGAAAAACACCGTCTTTGATTTTGCACTTGCCATATTGTTATTTATTACTGTACAAATATAAAAAAAGTCCCGCGGAAAACCGCAGGACTCATGTCTTGGAGAAGCAAAAACTTACTTCTTGATGGCCTCGACAGCCTTGTCGCCGGCGGCGTTGATGCCCTCGACAACCTTCTGGGTAGCAGCGTCCTTGATGGCGTCGCCAGCTTCCTTAGCGGCTTCCTTAACGGGATCTTTCTGCTCGCAGCACTCCTTTGCGGGTTCTGCAGCCTTTTCAGCCTTCTTGTTGTTGTTGCTGCCGCAGGAAACTGCAGCGATCATGGCGACTACGATAGCCACGGACATAAATACTTTCTTCATGATACTATAATTTTTTAGCACATGACAAAATTTAAAAAATATTGTCTTAACTTACTGATTTTCAAGTAATTATATTTGGAAAAGACCTCGATTTTTCGTAACTTTAAGGTATATAACTTCCACATTATTACCATG